>ERZ824473.276-NODE-276-length-99138-cov-18.161955_pt1 | contig 99138 bp, 65 predicted proteins | sample MGYA00519874_ERZ824473 | MGnify/ENA primary metagenome ERZ824473 (study PRJEB31778, sample SAMEA3449151) | human gut metagenome | biome: human gut; feature: human-associated habitat; material: faeces | place: United Kingdom | collected 2010/2012 ...
GGTTGTCCATGAAGACGATGCGCTCTACGTCCCAGTTGGAGGTGAATTTCTCGATGTAGTCCTGAAAGGCGGAGTAGTTGACCAGCGACTTTTCGAACAGCGTCTTGACGAATTCGGGATCGTCGGCGCTCTTGAATTTCGAGGGAACGCGGATCTCGGTGTGCGAGGCGCGCAGGTTGGAGAGCGTGCGCAGGATCATGATCACGATATAGGGGAGGTCGTCGGTCCAGAGGATCGACATCTCCTCCAGCACGTCGTCCAGCGCCTCGCAGCTCTGCAACTCCTTGAAGAAGTCTTCGAGCAGCTTTTTGTCGTCGTCGAACGAGCGCTCCTCGCGCTGCATGTAGTCCTTGTAGTAGTCGCTTTCGGTCAACTGCGCGTAGAGCGTGCGGATCAGTTCGGGATAGCGTTCCCAACCCAGCTTGCGGGCCGCGACGTGGTCGTTCACCGCGTCGCTGTTGGCGATCGTGCGGATCACGGCGTTGTCCACGAACTTGGTGTTGGGGTTGAGGTCTTCGAATGTCGGCAGTTTCTTCTGTTTGGCCAGTTCCTGACGCTGTTCGGCGTAACGCGCGATCTCCACGGGGAGGATCAGTATCTGGAAATAGAGGTCATAGGCCTTGTCGACGGACGCCATCAGCGTTTTTTCCGACGCCATCATGTTGTCTGCGCCCGATTTGAGATGGGCGAACAGCGCCTTGACGACCTTTATACGGAGTAATCTTCTGCTCAACATTTTTTTAGAACGATTTTTAACGGCCGCAAAAATACAACTAAAAATCAAGAATAAAAAATTAAGCCGGGAGAATTCTTTCTCCGGGCGGTTTCCGCGCGGCCGTCGCGGCGGATTCCGCCGTATCCGAAAAAACGGGAGGCGCGATGGCCTCCCGATGCTGCAATTACTTTTCCCGGATCGACTTTTTCTTGCGGACATGACTTTGATAGAAACAATAAACGATTCCGGCCGCGAGCAGGACAAGGATGCAATAGCCGGTGCTTCGGGCGCTGGCTTTGAGCATGCTTTCGAAAGACATTTCCGGATAGAGAAGCGCGAAGACACAAAGGAAATAGATGAAGCAGGCGCCCATGTTTCGCAAGGTGAGGAACCGGTAAATACTCAAATCGTCGTCTTTCGTCTCTTTTGCATCGGGAACCGGACACGTATCGGGACGTTTATCCGGACCCTTTCTGATTCGGTTCACAAAATAGACGGCCGAAAAGATCACGATGCTTGTGATCGTATAAATGATAATGCGCCGCACGAGGCGTTCCGGCGAGTAATCTTTTCCGGGTGTGGGCAGAAACGCTACAATCATCAGAACGACGTAGAAATTAGCAAACCCTTTGAGAAACACTTTCAGCTCGGTTTTATTCATGGTACATTCATTTTAATTTTCCTTTTCGGCCTCTTCCCCATACTATTGACGGAACTATTGAGGGTGGGAAAGTTCATTGGTGACGGATGCAATTTTATCGATTCTAATTTAAGATATTGAATTTGGAAATAAAAGGGGCGGGCGGATAAATAGAGGAAAATATACTGATTTGCGAAAGAAATATACTTTGCCGGCTGTTTGCGGGGTTCTTTGCACCCTGATTTTTAATTTTCAATTCTTAATTTTTAATTTGCTTTTGCCTATCTTTGCACCCGTATGGAACAACTGGAAGAAAAACAGCCTTTCGACGTCATCGTCATCGGGGCGGGCGCAGCGGGCATGATGGCCGCGGGCACGGCGGCGCACAGCGGCAAGCGCGTGCTGCTGATCGAAAAGATGGAGAAGTCGGGCCGCAAGGTCCGCATCACCGGCAAGGGACGCTGCAACGTCACCAACGCGCGTCCGGCCGTGGAATTCGCCGATCAGGTGCGCACCAACGCCGAATTTTTCAAGGTCGCGTTCTCGGAGTTCAACAACCGGGCGGCGATCAGGTTTTTCGAACGCGCGGGTGTGAAACTCAATATCGAACGCGGCGACCGGGTCTTTCCGCAGAGCGGCAAGGCATGGGACATCGCCAACGCACTGCTGGAGTTCTGCGTCGAAAACGGCGTCAAGATCATCTACAATACGCGTGTTACGGAGATCATGACCCTCGGGGACCGGGTCTTCGGCGTGAAATATATCAACAGGCGGGGCTTCGAACGCAAGGAGGAGTGCGCGCAGGTGATCCTCGCCACGGGCGGCGTCTCCTATCCCGCGACCGGATCGACGGGCGACGGCTACGCGTTCGCCGCCGACCTGGGACATACGATCGAGCCGCTGCGTCCTTCGCTGACGCCGCTCGTGACCGCGCATGCCCGGAGCCGGTTCCTCGACAAAGTCCTGCTGCGCAATGTGAAGGCGGTGCTTTACGTCGACGGCGAACCCGTGCGCGAGGAGTTCGGCGAGATCGGGTTCTCCGACCGGGGCATCGAGGGCGCCGTGGCGCTGCGCATGAGCCGCGATGCGGTGGATGCGCTGATCGACGGCAAGCGCGTGAAGCTGGTCCTCGACCTGAAACCCGCGCTTACGGAGGAGGTGCTGCGCGAACGCATTGCCCGTGAGATCGCCGGACTGCAACCCAACGAGTTCTTCGGCGAACTGCTGCGCAAGCTGGTTCCCAAGCCGCTGGTGATGCCGTTGGCGCAGGAGATGGACATTCGTGCGAACTGTTACGTCGGCAAACTCTCCGAGGAGCAGATCACGCGTCTGATTCGTACGCTAAAGGGGCTGACTTTCCCGGTCACGGACTATGCGCCGTTCGAATATGCCGTGGTGACGGCCGGCGGCGTGCGTTGCGACGAAGTGAATCCCTATACGATGGAGTCGCTGAAAGTCAAAGGGTTGTATTTCGCCGGCGAGGTGCTCGACATTGACGCCAATACGGGCGGTTACAATCTCCAGATTGCCTTTTCGACGGGCCGTCTGGCGGGTTTGCTGAAAAAATAGACGCTATGAAGATCGTCGGACATCCCATTTCCTTCCGGTTGCCCGGGCGGGTTTCCGAACTGCGCAACCGGCTTTCCCGCGCCCGTTATTTCCGCGGCCACGGAGTCCATTCGCCGTTCGTCTACGACATTGTGCGCCGCGTGTTCATGCGCGACGACCTGCTGCCGGGCCGCCGGGACCTGTACGAAGCCCTGCTCACGGCGGGCGTTTCCCGCCGTCGCGCGGTGCAGTTGCAGAACCTGATGATTCATTGCGGTTACGGGACGTTTGGCCTGAATCGTGCGGATGCGGAATTCTGCGTCGTTACGTGCGCCCTGCCGCGGGCCGCGACGCTCGCGCTGGTGCGTACAGCGGCCGAAGCGGGGCATACCGTAGCGCTGATGTCGCCCTACGACGGCTGCGAACGGCAGGCGCTGTGCGGGCAGATTGTTGCGGAACATGCCTCGACGACGGTGGACAACCGCGGTTACCTGCTGATCTTTAACAACCATTTGCCGAAACAACATTTCCGGATATGAAAGTATACACGAAAACGGGGGACAAGGGGACGACTTCGCTGATCGGAGGCGAGCGGGTCTTCAAGACCGACGAACGGGTCGAGGCTTACGGCTCGGTGGACGAGCTGGCCGCTTTCACGGCTTTGCTGGCCGACAACATGCGCGGCGACGCGGCGCTGGCCTCGTCGGTCGGTGACCTGAACCGCATTCTTTCGCGGCTGATGTCGGTCGAGGCGCTGCTGGCCACGGGGCAGTCGGGAAGCGACAAGGTCGCTCCGCTGGACCCGGGGACCGTTGTGTGGCTCGAAGAGCGCATCGACGCCATGCAGGAGGCCCTGAAACCGATCGACAAATTCACGATTCCGGGCGGAAACGTCGTGGTGTCGATGTGCCACGTGTGCCGCACCGTCTGCCGGCGTGCCGAACGCGCCGCGCTCCGTGCCGACGCCAGATACGGCGTCGACTCCACGGTGCTGGCCTGGCTGAACCGGCTTTCGGACTATTTCTACCTGCTGGGGCGCACCCTCACGGCCCATTATGCCGTCGACGAGGTCCTGTGGATCCCTTGACCGGGACGAATGTAAAACGGCGGAGGCCCAATCTGAAAATCGGGCCTCCGCCGTTAGCGTTATTATTCTGAAGCCGGCGGCCTCAAAATCCGGTTTTAGTACTCTTCTTCATTAAAGTAGGGAAATACCGGTTAAATAAGCTTCACAAGCACGTTTTACAAAATTTGTGATGATTCTATGAATTTTATTTTTCTATAAATTTCTTTATTTTCTCTTTACAGGTTCAAAACTAGTCAAAATAATCGAACAATCCCAGCAGATTACACTTTAATAGCGATACATATTTATAGTTGCCTCAACTTTAAAACCAATATGCAATACCTTTATCACAACTGCAGGACTTCATCTTTTAGAAATTTCGATTAGGTCAATCTTCATATTATCCCAATCCTTTCCGAGCAAACAGATCGGATCGGGCATTTCATCGACAATCGAAAAACTCCGAAAGGTGCGAATCAAGTTTTCCGCATCATGGTCCCATTCATGCCGTTGGGCGTGTAGGTTCAACATCTGTTCAAAAGTGTATTGTCTTAATAGATAATGGGGACGTTCCGCCCGTCTGTGCTGCATGAGCAGGACGATAAGCAATTAGCTATTGTCAAAGGAATTCGGGCGATGATTCGCCTGTCGGCAGTTTGCTCTCAGTATTTACACCGGAGCCGGATCAGCACGATGCCAATGAGCCGATGCCGAAAAAACGTAAGAAGGAAAAACAGAGGTGAGGGAGGCAGGTGTAAACATTGGATCTACTTATAATTAGTTTCAGAGGACTTGTATATAGAATTTTATTAGTAACTTTGGCGTAAACTATTTAGAATTGAGGTAGTAATCCCTAATTAAATAGTTATTATGTCTATTCACGTATCTACGAATAAATTTATGGATGTAAAATTTATAGCACAAGGATTAGATCCAGAACGTAGCCACCCAATTGGTGGCATAATAATAGATGCATTAAATCAGGACGAGTATAATACTTTTTCTGCTTTTGTTGCCTTTGCAAGTACTGGCGGAATTGAAAACATTAAAGATCAACTTGTCGCTTTTAAAAATAGAGGAGGTAATATTCGATTGTATATCGGCATTGATTTGCACGGTACATCAAAAGAGGCTCTCTACAAATTGATTGAACTTAATCTTCCTACTTATATTGTTTTTTCTCCTAATGAAATTGTATATCACCCTAAAGTATATACATTTGAAGGTGATAATAGAAATATGATAATTGTTGGATCGTCTAATCTTACAACCTCTGGATTATTTCAAAATATTGAAGCATCTGTCTGTTTTTCATATGCAGAGGAGGATGAGCAAGGTCGAGAGCTCGTGTCCGATATATATGATCATTTTAACACTTTGCTTTCAAGAGAATCTACATGTTGTCAGGAATTAAATGTAGATATTATCGACTTATTGGTACGAAATAAAGTGGTGTTATCTGAGTCAGAAAGTAGATCTATTTCTAATAAGCTTGCTTCTGATAATACGTCTGTTCCAACATCTGACAACGAAGAATTATTAAATGCTTTCAAAAAAATAAAAATAAGTCGTCCGCCTAAAGGGCATAAAAAAACTATTAAACAAGAAATAATCATCCCGGATATTAATGCGACTGTAGATTCTCATGTCGTACATAACATTTCTGAAATCGCAGTCAATAGTATGTGGATCGAAACAGGACAAATGACAGGCGCTTCCAGAAATATATTAGACTTGTCGAAAAAAGGGAAGCGAGACAATATCAATAAATTCGGTAGCGTTGAGTTTTTTGGGTTAGAAAAGGATGCTGTTGATAAAAGTCTAGATATAGACATTATTTACAATGATCGAATTTATAGAGAGAACCATATATTTTACGCTCATAGAAATAGTAATTGGAGAATTCAGTTAAAAGGGGTGACAGATGACGGTTTTAAATTGACTGACATTTCTCGTCCTCAATTCGGACATCGGGGAGGATTTCAAAATAGAGTTCTTATCTTTGAAAGGACAGAAGTAGCAAACCGATATATTCTTCATATTGCGGAACAAGATGAAATAGACAAATTGAAAGAGATTTCTCAAGATTGGGCTTACGGCGGACATGGAGCAGGGAGAGCATATGGCATCACTTAATCAAGGAATGCCATATAACGTCTGATTATAGTATTTACGGTATTATTGCTATACTGTTTCTTAAATTTACCTAATATATAAGAGAACTCGTCAGGAGTAAGATTATACAACTTAGCAACTATAATGTCTAATAAATGAAATAATTCTTCTCTACTATATTCATATAAAAAACTTTCTGTTACTTCAAATTCATCGCATAAAGTTTTAAGTCTTGCATCCGATGATAGTAATAATTTGCATATTTGATGCATCAAATCTTTTATAGAGATTGTGGATTCATTTACAGTAACTGTGATGTTTTCAGCAAAAGCTATAGGTGGAATTGGTGTTTGATTGAGTACAGATTGCGTTAAGTCAATCCCATTAAGTTTACATTTCACTATATAGTCAAATACAATAGAATTGAATATCCCAGCCAAATAAAGTAGACTGCCATTGTTGTCTATCACTAAAAATTGAACTGATTGTGATGCAGGCATAAATGGCAAAATAGTCGCAACACATGTTCTTGTGTTGGTTGCAGATGTCAGGCTATGCCATGCCAACATATAGCTTGCATTATATTGCTTTGATAATTGTTCCCATTTCTGTCTCTTTATAAAGAATCTAGACAGAGGATATACTCCTTGTTGTTTTTGTTTGCCAGATAATCTCTTAGCTGATGCTTTGCTTTTATATCTATCTTGAATGCTGACATCATTAAATCCGGAATAAGAGCCATCAAACAGAGAGAAGAACTTTCCCTCGTAAACCGGAATATTATCAACCATAGGTTCTTTATCAATAAATCCTATGTGATTTGTTAAATGAACCAACCTCCCATATTTAATATTTTTAAAGACCTTTGATAAAACAGGGATGTTGTTGTAAATCTTCAAAAGCAACCTAAAATCTTCTATAGAATATAAATTAGGTAGCATTTTTGTTTCAGGGTTTAGTATTGCGAAATCATTGACAGAAATATTTATATAGTTATTATTAATTTCAGCTATATCCTGCAAATTCATACCCAAAGTAATGCTTTCTTTTTCATGCCCATCTATGATAAGTAAACAGAACCTTTCTCTACCATCAATATCAAATATCTTGTTTTTATTAACAAAATCATAAATTGCATCAATATTATACCTAATCGCTTCGAAGAACCTCTTATTTACTTGCGATGTAACAACTGAACTTTTAACGACCAGGCCAGCAACTCCATTGTTTTTTAATAATCTGTATGCAGCATTTGCAAATAGTGTACAGGTGTTTAATTCTCCATTATTAGATCCCTTAAAGAAAGAACTGTTTTTTATATTATGTTTAGCCGTTTCTAAATGTGCTTTATAGATTTGAGCATATTGATTAATTTTCGAATTATTTCTATGAGTCTGTTCAATCAATACAGGCAGTTCAAATTTAAAATTTATATTATGCAGTTTATCTGTATATTGAGAGTAAAACACTTTTTCTTCAAAGCGTATTTTTTCCCAAGGAGGATTTCCCAATATTATATCATATTTTTGAAGAGATTCTATATTAATAGAAAGAGCTTCATGGTATATAAAACCGTTCATTGTTATTTCTTTTCTAATCTCTTCTGTTGAATTTGTATCTGAGTGCATCAAGAAATTACCATGATAAAAATTATGACTCAATGTTGAGTAAAGGGTATAATCATTTATAACTTTAAGTATATTTAGTTTAGTTATTTCCAGTGCGATACAATCCACATCACATGCAAAGATGTTGCAGGCAATTCGCCTTTGAACATTTAGTCTTTTTTGTTCCTCTTTATTAAATAGCGAGGTTATATACTCAATAGCTCCTGTAAGGAATATCCCTGCACCACATGAGAAATCGACAATTCTAGCATCTAGAATATCGTTATTCCCGTTATTGATGTACTGATTTATTGTTTTTGTAATTAATACATCTGCCAAGTATTGTGGGGTATAATAACTTCCTAAATTATTTCTATATTCTTTACCTTTTGTAATCTTTAAACCAGAAGTTTCTATATTTAATAATTGTTCATATAATAAACCTACATTTCCATCATAAATAGGGATATCGTACGATTCCACTATACTTAGTAATGATGGATCAGAATCGTTAATTAACTTTACGAATAAACATTCGTTAGAAATGTTTGAGGATATCCAGTTATAAACTTCATCAATATTCAGTTTAACTCCATTTTCATTCTGTACAAAAACATAAGCTATAAATATAGCTCTTGTATAAAACTTCGCTCTATTAATATCAATCGGGTCGATATCATTTTCACGAATACAGATTTGTTCCAGGTACTCTCCTAGAATTTGTTGATATATATGTGTGTGCAACGCTGTCATTATTATTGTCCTACAACTATTGTATTCTCGTATACTTGGAGTATCGGTCTATTGAAAAAGCTCTTTGGATGATGACCAATTATAACGTCTTTGATTAGTTCTCTAGAAACGCCAAGTTCTTTATAGATAAGCGGATACTGTTTGATAAGTTTTTTGTATAATGTATCTATATTTATTTTTTTCGGTTCAATTTGCTCCAAGTTGTCTATACCAACAATTTTGAGAATTATTTTATGGAATAAATCTAACTTATACTTTTCTTTCAAATTAGTTAATTCATTTGCACATTCCCTAATCATATTATATAAGTTTTTTGGGTCTATCCCTAAATTATACCCAACTATCTCAAGTAAGCTTTCGCTCCCAACTACATAACCATTAATTTTTCGTCCTACAGATAAACAATTTTCATTTAAAGACGATGTAATAGCTATATCTAATTCATTAATATTTATTGAATGGTTATCATGTTTTACCATGCTCAATCCACCAACCATATTGTAAATCTCATTTTGTTCTGATTTTGAAAATCCGTAAGCCTTGATAATTTCAATATCAATTAATTTTTCAGCCTCATACCTACAATAATCATTAGTTATGTCCATAATGATCTTATTGGTAATGTAAGTATCTATATCATATATTAGAGCATAATCATCGTGCTTAAACTCCACATTTGGCAACTTGTTTAATAAGTATTGAGATTTATTTACGACACATATTTGTGCATGTTTCTCTATTATTGAAGAAAACAAAATTGACTCAACAACTGGCAAAGACCCTATATAGCCTGCACTTATTGTAAATTTAGGATTTCGCGCTTTCAGTAGAAAAGTTGCAATCCGTGAATTTAAATAAGCCATATGACAAATAGGCTTTCCTTGATTGACTTTTATTCCAGGCCCAGAGGCTATAAATACCTGCCCCGGCTTTAATAATCGCACATTTAACCCCAAGGTTCCTGTATCACTGTACACTAATTCTGTATTATTGATATGTTCAATATTCCTTAATGCACTTCCTGGATTAGATTTTATTAAGGCTCCATTATCACCCCATCTAACTTTATAATAGTTTAATCCATGCCATTTACTATATCCACCACCTTTGCTTACCAATACCCACTCTGAATTATTGGGTATTTCCCAAAAGTATTTTACAAATTCTTTGTTATTTCCAGTGGATGTTCCCTGCATGCATTTAGCATAAGAACTATATATAGGTAGTGTCTTCAGAGAAGTAAAGTTCACACCTAGTTGATAGCAGATTTCATATGTTGCATTCGCCAAAAATGAAGAACTGTCAACCTTAAAAATATCTGCCTTATTTTGTGATAGCAACAATGCTTTTTCTTGATAGTTCTTGGATTTCAGATTTAGAAATATGCTTTTACCTTGGTTTGCTCCCTTTTTGCTGATAATACATAATACAACATTAGTTTTCTCCCCATTTATATCAAGAAAAGCATTACTCCCTAAATCAACACATTCATAAATATGATATTTTTCAAGGAGCTTTTTCCGGAATAACTTTAATGAAGATAAATTCAACCATCCATTTTGAGATACAACGGCTATGATATCATTATTCTGCATTTGCTCCATAAGTTTACATATAAAAGAAACACATAAATCCCCCTTACAAGTTGGAAATTGTTTCAAGAGATGTGTTTTGAGATTATTATCCATATCTCGTTTACCCATAAATGGGGGATTGGTAATATACACAATGTCCATTTTAGATTTTTTTGCAGTTAAAATGGCTTTCTCAAAATCTTTACCTCCAATAATATTTGATGTTATTCTATTCGCAACGTATCCTAAGATGTCATTATCTATACCTCCATAAAACATTATGTTTGTTTTAGAACTAGGCGTGGCATATTTACATGAATTTACAAAGAGCGATAATGAGGCAATTTTAGCTAGATGATTATCAAGATCATAACCTACTATATTTTTATTTAGAATTATATCCACAATTTCTATATCGGATAGATTTGTGTGATTGGTGTACCAATTATATAGTTTGTCAAATATGTATGTCAAGAAATTCCCTCCACCAGATGCGGGATCGACAAAAAGGATATTTGGAATTTGTTCCTTCTTTATCTCGAATACTCGATCAACAAGATACTTGACCATGTATTCATCTGTAAAAAATTGAGTAACAAGCAATATATCTTTACCCTCTATCTTATTTTGTTGCTTACCTATGTTCCCCAAAGCTCGTTTCTCCAAATCTCGTTTTAGATATTGATATATCCATGAAATAGTGTTTTTTTCATTTTCATCAGCACAAGCGTAGACATCAAATAAGCACTTATAAATTTTATGCTTTTCTTTTTCCGTTAGCATGTTTTCAATATCTCTAAACTCGTCATAGAGGCAAGAAAATCTTTTTTTTATGATTTCACATTCATCGTCAAAGTTGATAGAATTGATTTCGATTCTACTTTCTTTATTTTTCTTAAGAGAATATAGTGCACATAATACTGAAGCAAATACGCTCATCTTCTGAATGGAAGATGTTGAAATATCTCCATTCAGTATATTCATCAGATATTGTACTAATATTTTTAGTTTATTTTTCATTGGAATCTGTTTGTTCGGCTATTTGTTCTATATCAATACTCTTACAGTTCAGCGCAGACAAACATTGAATGAAAAATGCGGCACTGAATTTACCTCTGCTAATTTTGCTGTCAATACTGGATTTTGAATATGCCACTCCTTTTTCTTGAAGTAGCCTAGACAAATCGTCACTAGTAATGCCTCGTTTAATCATCTCGGCCTTGAGATGTCTCTTGATACTTATATTCCAATCTTTCTGATTTTTCATATTCATCAAAATTACATGTAAATATATCTGAAAATTTGCATATATGCAAATTTTCAAGATTTATACTTAAATTTTCAACTTATTAAGTTGATTATATGAGAGAAAATGCCACAAGTTGCCATCTCGACGCCACAAACTGTCACGCCCCAAAAACATAGTGCTTTAGTTTTTGATTCGATCCTATTAAAATAAGTTAAAATCGGCCTAAACGACTTTTTTGTAAAATTAGGGTTATCCCCAAAAATAGATTTTCAGGATTGCCGATAGCATGGCTACACTTCGACTGAAACATATTGTTTTACGAGATAGTCGCTTCAAATGTGTTCGCACTGTTAAATTATGGCGTTCGATATGATTGGTTCCATAATACGTGGTGCGATGGACATACTTGTCGATAAGCGACCGGTAGTTGCGTAATCGATCCGTATAGATATATTTTGCTTGTGCATATCTCAACGTATCAGTTACAACACTCAAAGTTGTATTTGTCCGAGGACCAATATTATAGCTAACCACCTGTTTGGATTCTCGATCCAGAGCATAGGCAATCCAAATAGGATTTTTCTTCTGTCGAACAAAACTCTGTATTTCATCGACTTCGTATATATGGCCTAAAGGGATAGTCGGCCGAGCAATTCTTTTTGCAATAAGAAGAATGCGTTTCAAAAGAGTTGATACCGAAATATGTAATACTCTCGATATACTACGGATTCCTAGCCCCTCTTTCGTATAGCGAATTTGTTCTCATTCAAATCGACAGCATAGGCATTATATGCATACTCTGCCTGTTGTTTTTTATGACAATGTTTACATTCATATCGTTGAGCACCATTCGCTTGATGTCCGTCTTTTTTACATTCGTGTCCGCAAAATCTACAAATCATCGCTATTTTTATTTATAGCCCCTAATCTGAAACATAAGGGTCAAAACTTCGGATGAAAAATCGATATAAAACCGTTTTGCGGCGCAAAAATAAAAAAGATGACCGAAAGGGTCACCTTTTTTCAAGACAAATTTCAATTAGAACATTGGCTTTTAGGCCTTTAATGGCATAGCCCCTAATTTATATCATTACCTATCAGTACTCCTCTTCGTTGAAGAAGAAATCGTCCTTGGAGGGGTAGTCGGGCCAGATGTCTTCGATAGATTCGTAGATTTCACCTTCGTCTTCTATCTCCTGCAGGTTTTCGAGCACTTCGAGCGGCGCACCCGAACGTACCGCATAGTCAATCAGTTCATCTTTCGTTGCAGGCCAGGGAGCATCCTCGAGCTTCGATGCCAGTTCAAGCGTCCAATACATAGTCACAATATTTTTAAGTTCCCAATTATCAACGGATTAGTTGTCGTCAAGAGTGATTAACCCGTTATGGCTGATTTGCAAAAGTATAAAAAAAACGAGAAAAACAAAGAAAAATCGGTAAAACATCGTATGTGTGTTATTATATGGTTGGCAATCATTGCGTTGAGCGGTGAAAAAACTCGGCTGTAAATTGTAACGAAAGGGTTTTTCCTCTTCCGGCGGGCGGCGTTCCGCGGAATATGCAGCCGTTCTTTTTTTTGCGGATTTCGTTTTTTATCGTATTTTTGTTACGATTCGAAATATTGCGACTTATCTTTTATAAAATAAACGAAAATCCGAATTCCATGATCCGAATCAGCCGCTTTTTCCTGCCGTTTCTCTGTTGTCTGACGGCGCCCGCCCTTGGCGGGACGCAAACCCGCTGGGAGGTGGTTCCCGACAGCACGGCCATCGTGTGGAATGTCCGCGAGGGCGATTCGCACCGGGACCATATCGAAATGAGCGGATTGCGGATTTCCGCCGTCCTGCGCTACGGTGTCGGCGCCGACGGCGGTTTCCGGTTCGAACGCAGTGTCGTGTGGCCGATGCTGCGCACCATCCCGAACAATACGCACGGCTCGCTGATGCGGCGTTTCGCGTGGGACGTTCCCCGGATGCTCTCGGTCAATGAGAATTGCCTTCAGCAGGAGAAAGTCCGCCGGATCGTACTCGACGGCGCAATGACCGTCGAGAGCGACTGGACGGCGGCAAAAGGCACGCTCTCGCTGACGCGCATCCTTTTCCCGTCGGTCGACGAGGCTGCCTTCTGCGAAAAATACATCCTGAAGAATACGGGCGAGAAGCCGCTTTACGTCGAGATTCCCCGGGCGCGTTCGGTGATCCGGACCGCTCCGGCGAAGGGTGTGGAGGGCAGTTACGAACTGGTGGCCGAGATCTGCGGCGATACGGCGCTGATGCTCGCTCCGCAGGCCGAGGTGGCCTTCGGGGCCTTTTTCAGCGGTCGCCGGTCCGGGGACGAAGCCTTGGCGCTGAACACCGACGCGGAATATGCCAAACGCCGTGCGCTGGTGGCCGAATGGCAGCGCAGCCTGGTGCTGGAGACACCCGACCCGGTGATCGACGCCATGTTCGCCTTTGCGAAAATCCGCGCTGCGGAGAGCATCTACGACACCGAAGGCGGCCTGATGCACGGTCCCGGCGGCGAGCGTTTCTATGCGGCGATCTGGGCTAACGACCAGGCCGAATACATCAATCCGTTTTTCCCCTTCCTGGGCTACGAAACGGGCAACCGTTCGGCACTCTGCTCGTTCCGCCATTTCGCCCGCTATATGAATCCCGATTACCGCCCGATTCCCAGTTCGATCGTGGCCGAAGGGGAGAGTTTCTGGAACGGCGCGGGCGACCGCGGCGATGCGGCCATGATCGCCTACGGCGCGGCGCGTTATGCGCTGGCGCGCGGCGATGCCGCCGAAGCGGCCGAGGTGTGGCCGTTGGTGGAGTGGTGTCTGGAGTACTGCCGCCGCCAACTGACCGGTGACGGCGTGGTGGCTTCCGATTCGGACGAACTGGAAGGGCGCTTCCCGGCCGGGGACGCCAACCTGTGCACCTCGTCGCTTTATTACGACGCGCTGCTCTCGGCCGCGATGCTGGGCCGCGAACTGCATAAGCCCGCCCGGCAGTTGGCCGCGTACGAACGTCAGGCCGCCGCGCTGCGGAAAGACATCGACCGCCATTTCGGAGGCATGGTCGAGGGCTTCGACACCTACCGTTATTATACGGGCAACGACCGCCTGCGTGCGTGGATCTGCATTCCGCTGACCGTCGGCATCGACGAACGCAGGGAGGCGACCGTCGGGGCGCTCTTTTCGCCCAAACTGTGGACCGAAAACGGTCTGCTGACCCAGTCGGGCGACCAGACCTTCTGGGACCGTTCGACGCTCTACGCCCTGCGCGGGGTCTACGCCTCGGGCGAAACGGAGAAGGCCACCGGTTATTTGTCCTATTATTCCGGAGTGCGCCTGTTGGGCGACCATGTACCTTACGCCATCGAGGCGTGGCCCGAAGGCTCCCAGCGCCATCTTTCGGCCGAGAGCGGGCTTTACTGCCGCATCCTGACCGAAGGGGTGTTCGGAATCCGCCCGACGGGCTTCCGGTCGTTTACCCTGACGCCGCGCCTGCCTGCGGCGTGGGACCGCATGAGCCTGCGCCGCGTGCGCGCTTTCGGCTCGGCGTTCGACATCGAGGTGCGCCGTGCGGCGAAGGGAATGGAAGTCACCGTGACGCAGGACGGCCGGGAGGTCGTCCGCAAGCAGCTCCGCGCGGGGCAGAGCCTCGGGGTAAAACTGAAATAGACGAAAAAAGGGGGAGGTTTCGAAAACCTCCCTCCTTTTTATTTCACCGCGATGTAGAACAGATCGAAACAACCGTCGCCCACCGGTTCGATGCGGTAGTCGTCCATGCGGATCGAAGTCGTCAGCCCGGTGTTCTCCCGGAGGAGCTTGCGGCGGTTCATGCGGTTGAGTATGTCGTAGGGGATTTGCAGCATCCAGCGCGGCAGGCGGTGCTGGAGGTCGAGGATGTCGAAGCGCGTGAAGCGCTCGACGCCGCGGCGGTTTTCCGCATAGTAGTCCATCACCTTTTCGTCGCCGAAGACCCCGAGGGCCTCGATCTCCGAGAAACGTGCGGCGAGCAGCCTGTGCAACTGTTCGGGCGTATACTCCCGCACGTGCCACGGGTTGCGGGTGAGCGACATCGGGGCGTTGGGGGTCGTCACGATGAACCGTCCCCCGGGACGCAGTATGCGGTATATTTCGCGCACGAACTCCGCGTCGCGTTTGATATGCTCGATCACCTGGAACGAGATCACGCAGTCGAAGCTTCGGTCGGGGAAGTCCAGCGGCGGGACCACCGCCTGCCGGAACTCGACATTGGGGCGGTCGAGCAGTTCCGGCGCCGGGGCGTGCTTGTCGACGGTGACGAACCGCCGCGCCCGGGGCGCTACTACCTCGATGCCGTAGCCGGCTCCGGTTCCGATTTCGAGCACGTCGCCCGCGATGCGTGCCGCGGCGGCGTGGTAGGCCAGCAGCGAGCGCTGGAAAACGAAGTTGTCCGAGGCTTCCGCCGAAACGCGCTCCGCGGTGTTAATCTTCGCCATGTTTCCGGATTTTGATGCCTTTTTCGCCGGCTTCGACCGCGCCGCGCTTGAGGAGCATGCCCAGCGAGCGTTTGAAAACCTTCTTGCTCGTTCCCGTGAGGCGCGTCACCTCCTCGGGGGAGCTGTCGTCGTTCAGGGGCAGGAATCCGCCGTTGTCGCGGACAAGCTGGAGCAGCACCTCCGCCGAGTCCTTCACCTGTGCGAATCCCGTCTGCTGGAGGCTCACGTCGATGCGGTTGTCCTCGGTGATGCGCCTGACGTAGCCTTTCATCCGGTCGCCGACGGCCACGGGACGGAAGATCTGGTTGCGGTAGATCATGCCCCAGTGGCGGTTCTCGACGATCACGCGGAAGCCGATTTCGCTCTCCGAGGCCACCAGCAGCGCCACCTCCTGCCGGGGTTTCACCGAGATCAGGTCGTTGTTGATGAAACTCTTGAGTTTGGTCGTGGCCACGCAGCGGCCCGTGATGTTGTCTTCGTAGAGGTAGACGATGTAGCTGTGTCCGGCCAGGATGCCGCCCTGCTGGTTGCGGTTGGGGAGGAACAGGTCCTTGCCGTGCAGTCCCCAGTCGAGGAAAGCCCCGTGGGCCGTCTTGTCCACCACGCGCAGGTAGCCCGCTTCGCCTTCGCGCAGCAGCGGCATTTCGGTCGTCGCCACGAGGCGGTCCTCCGAGTCGTGGTAGAGGAAGACCTCCTTCCGGTCGCCGACCTTGTCCGTCAGCGAGGTGTAGCGGTTGGGAAGCAGCACTTCGTTCTGCTCTTCGTCGGCGAGGTATAGGCCGTATTCCGATACGCGGCTTACGGTGAGGGTTTGTATGCGTCCTGCTCTCAACATGGTTTTTCTGATATATACGCTGCAAAAGTACGTTTATTTTCGTCCGAATCCAAACTTCGCAGGCCGTCCGGGCGGAAGATGCGGCTGATTTGCCGGCTTGCGGAACGAAAGTTTTGCGGATTGGCCGAAAAATCGTATCTTTACGAAACGTAAAAATCTCCCGAAATGATGAACCTACGCCGATTTCTGTTCCTGCTCTGGGCGGGATTGCTGGCTGCGGCCGCCGCGTGCGCCCAGCCGGTCAGCACGCTCTACGACAAGGCCGAATACCGTATCGCCATGCGCGACAGCGTGCGCCTGCACACCTCGGTCTTCACGCCCAAGGCCCCCGGCAAGGCCCCGATAATCATTTTCCGGACGCCTTACGGCACGGGACCTTACGGCGAGGGGCAGTTTCCCGGCAGCTTCGAAAAGGGTTACATGCGCAGCTACGTCGACCGCGGCTACATCATCGTCCAGCAGGACGTCCGGGGCCGCTACATGAGCGAGGGCGAGTTCATGCACGTACGTCCCGCGGGCTTCGGCAGCGTGGACGAGACGACGGACAGCTACGATACGGTGGACTGGCTGGTGAAGAACATTCCCGGCAACAACGGCCGTGTGGGTTTCGCGGGATGCTCCTACCCGGGATTCTACGCCCTGATGGGCGGGTTGAGCGGGCATCCGGCCGTGAAGGCCGTCTCGCCGCAGGCCCCCGTCACGGACTGGTACATGGGCGACGACGTCCATCACAACGGCGTGCTGATGCTGAGCGATGCCGTGCGGTTCCTCAATTCGATGAACACCCCTGCGGGGCACACCCCGACGGAGAAGATGCCGCGGCGTCCGCTGACGGTGACGCCCGACGAACGCACGTTCTTCCTCACGGAGCACCCCACGCGGGCCGACCTGACGAAACTGCTGGCGCCCAATGCCTTTTGGGAGGAGGTCGCCGGGCATCCCGACTACGACGAGTGGTGGCGTGCGCGCGATACGCGCCGGGCCTGCTACAACATCCGTCCCGCGATGCTGGTCGTGGGCGGCACGTTCGACGCCGAGGATTGCTACGGGGCCTGGAACCTCTACAAAGCCGTCCTGCGGCAGAGTGCCCGGACTCCGCTCCACCTGGTCGTCGGCCCGTGGGCCCACGGGGCGTGGCGCGGCGACGGCCGCCGGCTCGGCGATTTCGATTTCGGCGCCGAAGCCTCCGGGGAGTACTACATGGAGCATTTCGAAGTCCCGTTCTTCGACTGCTACCTCCGGGCGCGCGACACCGTCGACCGGCTGCCGTCGGTGGCGGCCTTCACCTCGGGCGACGACCGCTGGCATACGTTCGACCGCTGGACGCCTTCCGAGGCCCGCAAACTGACCCTCTATCTCGCCGAAGGAGGCCGTCTCGCCGTGCAGAAACCCACGGCCAAATCCTCGTCGACGAGCTATACTTCCGATCCCTCCGATCCCGTGCCGTATATCGCAACCTCCGGCACGCGGCGGCCCAAGGAGTACATGATCGCCGACCAGCGGTTTCTCGAAGGACGCAAGGACGTGCTGACGTTCGTGACCGAACCGCTGGAGGAGGATATGACGCTCGCCGGGCCGGTCGAAGCGGCGCTGGAGGTGGCCCTATCGACCACCGATGCCGATTTCGTCGTGAAGCTGATCGACGTCTTCCCCGACGAGGGCGAACATGCGGGGATGCAGATGCTCGTCCGCGGCGACGCGGTGCGCGGCCGCTACCGCGACGGCTTCATGCGCCCGAAAGCCTTCGTGCCGGGCAGGCCCGAGACCGTACCTTTCCGCACGACCGACATCGCGCATACCTTCCGCGCCGGACACCGGATCATGGTGCAGGTGCAGAGTTCGTGGTTCCCGCTTACGGAGCGCAGCCCCCAGCAGTTCATCGACCTGTGGAGCTGCGCGGCGTCGGATTTCGTGCCCTGCCGGGTGACGCTTTTCCACCAGCGCGACCGGGCCTCGTCGCTGACCGTCTATAAACTCTGACCGCTGTGGGAGTCCGCATCGCCCTCTGCCAGTGCGACATCGCCTGGGAACAGCCCGCGCGGAACCTCGCGCGGCTCGAACCGATGGTCGCCGCGGCCGATGCGGACGTCGTGCTGCTGCCCGAGCTGTTCGCCACGGGATTCACGCTCGCCCCGGCCGGTGTGGCCGAAGGGGATGACGGAGCGGTGGTCACGGCCCTGCGCCGCTGGGCCGCCCGATACGGCAAGGCCTTCGCGGGCAGCGTCGCCGTCGCCGAGGGCGGGCGTTTCTTCAACCGGATGTATTTCGTGAAACCTTCGGGCGAGTGCGTGCATTACGACAAACGCCACCTGTTCACGCCCGGCGGCGAGGCCCGGAACTATGCTCCCGGCAGCTGCCGCACGGTGGTCGGATACGGGGGCGTGAGGTTCCTGCTGCTGGTCTGCTACGACCTGCGTTTCCCGGTTTGGAGCCGTTGCCGGGGCGATTACGACGCCATCCTCTGCTGCGCCTCGTGGCCCGCGCCGCGGCGGGAGGCGTGGCGGACGCTGCTGCGTGCCCGGGCCATCGAAAACCAATGCTATGTCGCAGGGGTGAACCGCGTGGGGGAGGACCCTTCGGCCCGTTACGCCGGGGATTCGGCCCTCGTCGACTTCAAGGGCCGCACGATGGCTGAAGCGGACGACCGCGAGCAGATCTTCACGGCGGTGTTCGACGTTGATGCGCTGGCGGCGTTCCGCGAAAAGTTCCCCGCGTGGCGGGACGCCGACGATTTCCGGATTCAAATGTAATCGGCCCTGCTTGTTTTTCAGGCGCGAATGTCGTATCTTTACGCACTTTTCGCACCGGGAACGCTCCAAGCATCCAATAAAAGGGGCCTCCGGTACGTTTCTCTCGATGAAAATGGAAGATACGATCAAAATACTGGGCGCCCGGGTCCACAACCTCAAGAACGTGGACCTCGAAATCCCGCGCCGCAAACTGGTAGTCGTCACCGGCCTCTCGGGGTCGGGCAAATCGTCGCTGGCCTTCGACACGATCTATGCCGAGGGACAGCGCCGCTACATGGAGACGCTGTCGACCTACGCGCGGCAGTTCGTGGGGACGATGGAGCGTCCCGACGTGGACAAGATCACGGGTTTGAGTCCCGTGGTGGCCATCGAACAGAAGACGACCAACAAGAATCCCCGCTCGACGGTGGGGACCGTGACCGAGATCAACGATTTCCTGCGCCTGCTCTACGCGCGGGCGTCGCGGGCCTATTCGCCCGTGACGGGCGAGGAGATGGTTCACTATACCGACGACCAGATCGCCGAACTGATCCTCGCGGGTTTCGCCGGGCGCAGGATCGCGCTGATGGCCCCCATCGTCAAGGGCCGCAAGGGCCACTACCGCGAGTTGTTCGAGTCGCTGGCCAAAAAAGGGTATATCTATGCGCGTATCGACGGCGAAATCCGTGAAATATCGTCCGGCATGCGTCTCGACCGTTACAAGATACACACCATCGACCTGGTGGTCGACCGCCTCGCGGTCAGCGAAGAGTCGCGCGACCGGCTGATGACCTCCCTGAAGGAGTCGATGCGCCAGGGCAAGGGCACGATGGCCGTCTACGACTACGGGACCGAGCAGCAGCGCTTCTACTCGCGCCACCTGATGTGCCCCTCGACGGGCGTGGCCTTCGAGGACCCCGCGCCGCACACCTTCTCGTTCAACTCGCCGAAGGGCGCCTGCCCGCATTGCAACGGGCTGGGCGAGGAGGCGGTCTTCGACGTGGGGAAGATCATCCCCGACGCTCGCCTCTCGCTGCGCGAAGGGGCCGTCGAGCCGTTGGGCAAGTACCGCAACAACATGCTTTTCGCCATCCTGGAGATGCTGGGCCGCCGTTACGATTTCACGCTCGACGACCCGATCGAGAGTTTCTCCGAGGAGGGCCTGAATGCTGTGCTCTACGGCGACTCCGAGCCGCTGACGGTCGACCTGCAGGAGTTTTCGTCCTCGGGCGGACGGCAGTTCCTCTCGTGGGAGGGCGTGGCCGAGTACATCGGCCGCACCGAGGACGACGATTCGAAGCACGGCCAGAAGTGGCGCGACCAGTTTCTCGTCTACCGCAAATGCTCCGTCTGCGGCGGTTCGCGTCTGCGGAAGGAGTCGTTGCAGTTCCGCGTCGCCGGGAAGAACATCGCCGAGGTGTCGGCCATGTCGATCTCCGAGTTCTCGGAGTGGGTTCCCACCATCGAAAAACAACTGTCGGAGAAGGAGTGGAAGATCGCGCAGGAGATCGTCAAGGAGATCCGCGAACGCCTGCGGTTCCTGATGGACGTGGGGCTGGGCTACCTCTCGCTGGCGCGCTCGTCGCGCTCGCTGTCGGGCGGCGAGAGCCAGCGCATCCGCCTCGCCACGCAGATAGGCTCGAAACTCGTGAACGTGCTCTATATCCTCGACGAGCCTTCGATCGGGCTTCACCAGCGCGACAACCAGCGGCTGATCCGCAGCCTCGAAGAGCTGCGCGACGCGGGCAACTCGGTGATCGTCGTCGAGCACGACGAGGACATGATGCGCGCCGCTGACTTCATCGTCGACGTGGGACCGCGCGCCGGGCGCAAGGGCGGCAACATCGTGGCTGCCGGGACGTTCGACGACATCCTCCGGTCCGACACCATCACGGCCGATTACCTCACGGGGCGCCGGCGGATCGGGATTCCCGAAACGCTGCGCAAGGGCACGGGCGAGAAGATCGTGATCCGCGGCGCGCGGGGCAACAACCTCAAGAACGTCACGGCGGAATTTCCGTTGGGCAAGTTCATCTGCGTGACGGGCGTCAGCGGCTCGGGCAAGTCGACGCTCGTCAACGAGACCCTGCGGCCGATTCTCGCCAGGGAGCTTTACCGCTCCTTCGACCAGCCGCTGGAGTACGACGGGGCGGAGGGTGTCGGGCACATCGACAAACTGGTCGTCGTCGACCAGTCGCCCATCGGGCGCACGCCGCGGTCGAACCCCGCGACCTATTCGAACGTCTTTTCCGACATCCGCAAGCTGTTCGAAATGACGCCCGACGCCCAGATCCGCGGCTTCAAGGCCGGGCGTTTCTCGTTCAACGTCAAGGGCGGCCGCTGCGAGGAGTGCCGCGGCGCCGGCGTGCAGACCATCGAGATGAATTTCCTGCCCGACGTCTACGTGCGCTGCAAGGCGTGCGGCGGCCACCGCTACAACCGCGAGACGCTCGAAGTGAAGTACAAGGGCAAGAATATCGACGACGTGCTGAACATGACGGTCAACATGGCCGTGGAGTTCTTCGAGAACATACCTAATATATATCAGAAGCTCCGGGCCATCCAGGAGGTGGGCCTCGGCTACCTCACGCTCGGGCAGCCCTGCACGACGCTGTCGGGCGGCGAGAGCCAGCGCATCAAACTCTCTTCGGAGCTTTCGAAACGCGACACGGGCCGCACGCTCTACATCCTCGACGAACCCACGACGGGACTCCATTTCGAGGACATCCGCCTGCTGCTGGAGGTGCTGAACAAACTCGTCGACCGCGGCAATACGGTCATCGTCATCGAGCACAACCTCGACGTCATCAAGGTCGCCGACCATATTATAGATATAGGTCCCGAGGGCGGAGCCGCCGGCGGGGAGATCATCGCCGCGGGCACGCCGCACGAGGTGGCGCAGTGCGAGGGCAGCTACACGGGGCAGTTCCTCAAAAAGCTGGGCTTGTAGCGTGTCAGCCAATCCGGCGGGACACGCTGCCGTGAGGCCCCGAAACTCCTTGCTTGGGGGCGGATTCGCCGTTGCCGCCGCTGCCGCCAGCGGCGGTCCGGAGCGGGAAGCGGCTCATGATCCCGCTTTCGGCACAAAACTTGCTTTCATAGCCGTAACAAACCTTATGTGCTATGAAAAAAACAGTCATTATTGTTGCGGGCCTGCTGCTCTGTGCGGCGGCCGCTACCGTGATCGGACAGAAAAAAGTGCTGTCGCCCAAGGAAGAACGTCGCGAGGTGCGTGAGAAACGCCGTGCGGAACGTATCGCCAACTACGAGAAATTCATGGACTCGCTCGTGCTGTCGCGCAACTTCCAGTTCAACCCGACGACCTTCCAGCGTCAGCCCGCAGGTCCGATGCGTCAGATCATGAACCCCGCGTTCAACGTCGGCATGTGGGACGGAACGGCGGACATCACGCTTCCCTACATCAAGGGTTACGTGCCGCCTTACTATGTGACGATCATCAACTACACCGTTTCCGATTTGCAGGGATATATCACCGAGCAGACGCACGAAGGCTGGATGGTGACCTTCTCGACCTCGCTGTTCTCGGCGTCGACCTACACCTTCACCTTCGAAATCTTCTCCCGCACGGGCGGGGCTACGCTGACGATCACCAATCCGTGGTACAATCCCGTGCAGTATACGGGTTCGATTTCGCAGCTCTATTGACGTAAATTCATTTTGCCGGACCCATCCCGGACCGCCGTATCTGTTGCGCTGTCCGTTTGCCGCTCCGGCGATCCTCGAACCCCCGCTTCAGGCGGGGGCTTTTTTCCCTTTCAACCCGATGTCCGACTTATGAAACATTCCGTTTTTTTTACCTGCGGCGCACTTTTTTTCATCGCCTGCGCTGCCGTCGCCCAGTCTCCGCAGTATACGCTCGAAACTTCCGCCGTGGACAGCGTGCCGCAGACGACGATCGTTCCCGTGCAGCAGCCCCCGGTTGAGGTCGTGGAACATACGACCGTCTACGAGGAGCCGGCGGCGGGGATGGACCGCGCCCAGCGCAGGGCTTACAAAGCCCGGGTCTACGCCGCGAAGATCGACTCGCTGGTGCAGTCGCGCGACTACATGTTCTTCCCCAACTCGATGCAGCAGCTGCCCGGCGGCATGATCCGTTCGATCTATGCCGACTACTTCTTTTTCGGGGTGTTCGTCGACCATGTCGAGGTGCACCTGCCCACCGAACGGGGTATCACCCAGTATGTCGAGATGCTGAATTTCGATTCGATGTCGGTCCGCGACTACCGGGCGGCCCGCGTGCAGTGGGGGTGGTCGGTCTCCTTCAACATTTCCGACGGCAACGCCCTCTACCACGCCGATTTCGCCGTCTCGACCGCCACGGGCGAAACGGTGCTGACACTCCTGACACCCGACGTCACGATGCGCTACGTCGGCTGGCTGTGGAACAAGCGGGTGAACGACCCGAAGTTCCGGAGGCTGGACTGAAAACGGTAAAGGCTGTCTGGGATAGACAGCCTTTTTTCGGGTGAAACCGGGATGATTTATTGCTTGTATATCAGCGCTACGGCGGAGACGGAGATGCCTTCCTCCCGCCCTTCGAATCCCAGATGCTCCGTGGTCGTGGCCTTGACCGACACCCGGTCGTCGTCCACGCCCATTGCACCGGCCATCGCGCGGCGCATGGCGTCGATGTGCGGCCGCAGTTTGGGCCGCTGGGCGCGGATCGTGCAGTCCACGTTCCCGATCTGGTAGCCCTTTTCGCGCAGCAGTTCTGCCACGCGGCGCAGCAGGATCTTCGAGTCGATCCCTTTGAAATCGTCCGACGTGTCGGGGAAGTGCAGCCCGATGTCGCCCAGCGCCGCGGCGCCCAGCAGGGCGTCGCACAGGGCGTGGATCGCCACGTCGCCGTCCGAGTGGGCGACGCACCCTTTCGTGTGGGCGATCTCGACGCCTCCCAGCACCAGCGGCAGGCCGTCGGCCAGCGCGTGCACGTCGTATCCGTGTCCTATTCTGAAATCCATTCGTTTCCGTATTTTATATTGCCAAAGTTACGGATTTTTCCTAACTTTGCAAAAATGCAAAAATCTATGTCGGAAATAACCTCTTTGGAACCGCGTCTTGTCTGGGAACAGTTCGACGCCATCACACGTGTGCCGCGTCCTTCGAAGAAGGAGGGCAAAATCATCGATTTTCTGGTCGATTTCGCCAAAAAGCACCGTATCGAATATAAAAAGGACGCCATCGGCAACGTCGTGATGCGCAAGCCCGCCACGCCGGGCATGGAGGAGCGTCCCGCCGTGATTCTCCAGTCGCACATGGACATGGTCTGCGAGAAGAACTCCGACGTGGAGTTCGACTTCGACAACGATCCCATCCGCACGCGCATCGACGGCGAATGGGTTAAGGCCGAGGGTACGACGCTTGGGGCCGACTGCGGTATCGGCATGGCCGCCGCGCTGGCCGTGCTGCTCGACGAGACGGTGGAGCACGGTCCCGTCGAGGCGCTGTTCACCGTCGACGAGGAGACGGGCCTTACGGGTGCGTTCGAGCTGGGCGAAGGGATGCTCACGGGCAAATACCTCGTCAACCTCGATTCGGAGGACGAGGGCGAAATCTTCATCGGCTGTGCGGGCGGCATCGACACCATCGCCACGTTCCACTACATGATGGAGCCGTCGCCGAAGAACTACACGTTCTTCCGCGTCGACGTGTCGGACCTTCAGGGCGGACACTCGGGCGACGACATCGACAAGGGCCGCGTCAACTCGAACAAGACCGTGGCGCGCCTCCTGTGGGACGGCATGCAGTCGTTCGAACTCAAACTGTGCTATTTCAGCGGCGGCAACCTCCGCAACGCCATTCCCCGCGAGGCTTACGCCATTTTCGGCGTCCCCGCGCGGTTCAAGGCCGAGTTCGTCAAACGTTATAACCTCTTCGCCGCGGATCTCGAAGCCGAATTCCGCTTCCGCGAACCTAATTTCAAAATCACGCTCAACGAGATGCCCCACGTCGACGAGGTGCTCGACAGCAGGACGCAGTCGGCGCTGGTCTACTCGTTGGTGGGCGTTCCCAACGGGGTCGTGGCCATGTCGTTCGCCGTTCCGGGGCTGGTCGAGACCTCGACGAACCTTGCCTCGGTGAAGTTCGCGGAGGGCAACCGCATCGTCGTCACCTCGTCGCAGCGGTCGTCGGTCGAGAGCGCCAAGACCTATGTGATGCAGATGGTCGAGTCGGTCTTCGCGCTGGCGGGCGCCGACGTGGCCCATTCCGACGGCTATCCGGGCTGGACGCCCGACCCGCAGTCGAAACTGCTGGAGGTCACCGTCGACGCCTATAAACGGCTGTTCGGCTCCGAACCCAAGGTCCGGGCCATCCATGCCGGGCTGGAGTGCGGCCTGTTCCTCGAAAAGTACCCCGACCTGGAGATGGTCTCCTTCGGCCCGACACTCCGCGGCGTGCATTCGCCCGACGAGCGGCTCGAAATCGCCACCGTCCCCAAGTTCTGGAAACTGTTGACCGAGGTTCTGAAAACGATCTGATTCCGGTTCCGGCATCTCCTCTGCGGGGATGCCGGAATTTGTCATACCCCAAACCCATGAAACCGATCCGATTTGTCATTCTGCTGCTTTCGGCGGCGCTGGCAGCCTGTTCGGCCGAGCGGTTCGAAACTGTCGGCCGACCCGATGTTTCCGTGCGCAACGCCTGCTATCCGAGCAACCGGGCGCCGCTGCAACCCCAGTATTTTATCAAACTTCCCGTCGGGGCCGTGCGTCCCGTAGGGTGGGTCGCGCGCCAGCTGCAGCTCCAGGCCGAGGGGCTGAACGGGCATCTCGACGAAATCAGCGTCTGGCTCGAGAAGGAGCGCAACGCCTGGCTCGGCCGGGGCGACAGCAACGGCTGGGAGGAGGTTCCCTACTGGCTGCGCGGATATGCCGCGACGGCCTGGATTCTCGGCGACCGGGCGATGACGGAGAAGGCCCGCGGATGGATCGAGGGCATCCTTTCGACGCAGCGGCCCGACGGCTGGTTCGGACCCGTCCTCGAGAACGAGCGGGGCAGCCGCGACCTGCTGGCGAACATGGTGGTCTGCTGGATCATGCAGGACTACTACGACTATACGGGCGATGAGCGCGTCATCGCGTTTCTGACGAACTATTACAAGTGGCTCGCAGCCTGCCCGGACGAACTGTTTCTGAAACACTACTGGGACAACAGCCGCGGCGGCGACATGATGTGGACGCTGGCGTGGCTCTACAACCGCACGGGCGACGAATCGCTCCCCGGACTGGCCCGCAAGATTCATCGCAATACGGCCGACTGGACCCGGTCGGCGCAGCTGCCCAACTGGCACGTCGTGAACATCGCCCAGGGGTTCCGCGAACCGGCCGAATGGTGGATGTTCTCGGGTGACCGGAAGGCGCTTCACGCGACGTATAACGTCTTCAGCTTTATCCGCCGGGCCTTCGGGCAGGTTCCGGGCGGCATGTACGGGGCCGACGAAAACGCCCGGATCGGCTTCTTCGACCCGAGGCAGGGGACGGAAACCTGCGCGTTCGTCGAGCAGATGCTCTCCGACAATATCCTGCTGCAAGTCACCGGCGACCCCGCATGGGCCGAAAACTGCGAGGACGTGGCCTTCAACAGCTATCCGGCGGCGCTGATGCCCGATTACAGGGCGCTGCGCTACCTGACCTGTCCGAACCATGTCGTCAGCGACTCCCGCAACCACAACCCGGGTATCGACAACTCCGGGCCGTTCCTGGCCATGAACCCGTTCAGCAGCCGCTGCTGCCAGCACAATCACGGGATGGGGTGGCCCTATTACATCCAGCATCTGGTGATGGCCACGCCCGACAACGGGGCCGCCGCAGTTGTTTACAGCGCCTGCACGGCGACGCTGACGGTGGGCGACGGGCGGCAGGTCACCCTCACCGAGTCGGGCAACTACCCGTTCGAGGAGCAGGTGACGTTCACCGTGAACACCGATGCGGAGGTGTCGTTCCCGCTGTATCTCCGCATTCCGGCGTGGTGCGACGGGGCTTCGGTGCTCGTCAACGGGCGCAGGGCGGCGGGGGAGTGCACGCCGGGCAAGTACGTGAAACTCGCGCGCGAATGGCACGACGGCGACCGGGTCGTGCTGAACCTCCCGATGACGCTCTCACAGCGCACGTGGCAGGTCAACCAGAACGGCGTGACGGTCGATTACGGTCCGCTGACGCTCTCGCTGAAGATCGACGAGGAGTACCGTCGTGTCGACAGCCGCGCGACGGCCATCCGCGATTCGAAGTGGCAGGCCGGTGCCGACGTGGAGAAATGGCCCTCCTATGAAATACACGCGGCTTCGCCGTGGAATTACGCCCTGGTGGCCGATGTGCCGATAACGGTCCGCAGGCGGGCATGGCCTGCCGACGACAATCCCTTCACGCTGGAGTCCGTGCCGCTGGAGTTCTCGGCCAAGGGGCGGCTGGTCCCGTCGTGGACCGTCGACGAATACGGGCTTACGGGCGTGCTGCCCGGACCGTGGGAGGAGCGCGACGGGGAGGAGCGCGACATCGAACTGGTTCCGATGGGCGCCGCCCGGCTCCGCATCTCGGTTTTCCCGCCCGCGGAGTGAACCTTGCGGCCCGGCTCGACCTATTCCTGTCTGACATCGCTTCCGCCGTGGCGTGACGACACTCCCGTTTGCCGGTCCGTTTTGCCGCGCCGCACGCGATTCGGTTTTGAATTGTCGGGCTTTTCGCTATCTTTGGTGTCGTGACGACACTCTTGTTTGTCGGTCCGTTTTGCCGCGCCGCACGCAATTCGGTTTTGAATTGTCGGGCTTTTCGCTATCTTTGTATTCTGTAAAGTTGCGAAAATATGCTGAAAAGGTGCTGTGTCCTGTTGTTTCTCCTGCTTCCGTGTGCGGCGGCGGCCCAGTACCCCGGCGACGAATACTATCCCTATGCCGAACGCGAGGAGCGGCGGGAACTGCTCACGACCGATTCAGCGATCTTCTACCGCGCCGTGCAGTCCCCTTCGGACCTCTACGGCCTCCGCACCGATTTCAACCTGCCGCAGGTCGCGCTCCGGCGTCGCGGACTGGATTACACGCTGGAACGCACGTCGCTCATGGGCGTTGCGGTTTCCTACCGTTATCTCACGGCGCTGCGCCTGCTCGGGGCCGAAGAACAGCGCTATGCGGGGCTTGCCGCCGCGCCCGGGGAGCCGTGTGCGGCGGGCGGCATGCGGGTGTTCCGGTTTTCGGACGGGGAGCCGTTGCAGCCCTTTCTGGCTTCGGTCCGCTTCACTGACCGCAACTACCTCGTGGGGGCGAAAGCCGCCGTCTCGGCGTCGCCGGGCGACGGCTGGCGCATCTCGGCGGCCCTCGACGCCCGCACGGGCCGCGACATGCACGTCGAAGGGGTCTTCACCAATGCCGTGACCGCCGGACTGCGCGTTGCCCGGCGTTTCGGCGAAGGGCACGAACTCTCCGTGCTGTGCATCGTGCCGCCCTCGGTGCGGGGCACGCGGCTCTCCTCCTCGGAGGAGGCTTTCACGCTCACGGGCGACCGCCTCTACAACCCGGCATGGGGCTGGCAGGACGGTCGGGTGCGCAACTCCCGCGTGCGGCGCGAGACGGTTCCGCTGGCCCTGGCGGCCTATGCCGTGCCGCTGTCGGCTTCGACCTCGCTCACCGCCGCGCTGGCCGCCGAGGCGGGCGTCGCGAAGTACAGCATGCTCGACTGGTACGACGCCCGTACGCCGATGCCCGACAACTACCGCTACCTGCCGGGTTATACCGGCGACCGGGAGACCGAGCAGGCGTGGCTTGTCGGCGATCCGCGCTACACGCAGATCGACTGGGACGAACTGATCCGCCAGAACCGCATGGCGGGCGGACATGCGGTCTATGCGCTGGAAGACCGTGCCGAACGGCTCTGCAACCTCGCCTTCGACGTGTCGTTCGCCACCGATGTCGACGCCCGGCTGACGCTCCGCTACGGAGTTTCGCTCCGCCGCGAAAATACCCGTTCCTACAAACAGATGCGCGACCTGCTGGGCGCCGGGTACGTCACGGACATCGACCGCTTTCTGATCGACGACGATACGTACAGCAACAAACTCCAGAACGACCTGCGGCATCCCGGACGGACGATCCGCGAGGGCGACCGCTTCGGCTACGACTATGCGCTGACGCTGCGCGGGGCTGCGCTGCGCCTGCAAGCCGATTACCGTTCCGACCGCTTCCGGGCCGATCTTTCGGCCGTGCTGGGGAGCGACGCCGTCAGCCGCCGGGGCTATTACGAGAAGGAGCTTTTTCCCGGCGGGCAGTCCTGCGGTCCCTCGCGCGTCGTGCGGTTCACGCCCTATGCCTTCAAGGTCGTTGCGGGCTGGGCCTTCTCCCCGCGCCGCTACCTCGAAATCGCTGCCGCGGCCGCCGCCCGGACCCCTCGGGCCGGGGACCTTTTCTTCCAGCCGCTCTACAACAACCGTACGGTCGACAACCCCGTGCCCGAACGCATCTACGCCGCCCAGCTCAATTACCGCCTGACGGGACCCGTCGTCGATTTTCAGGCGACGCTCTTCGCCGTCACGACGCTCGACGGCATCGAAACGCGGCCCTATTACGACGACATGGCCTCGGTCTACTGCGACATGGCCGTGACGGGCGTCGGGCGCATGTCCTGCGGTGCGGAGGCCGCCGCCGACATCCGGTTGTCCTACCGCTGGCAGCTGTCGCTGGCTGCTTCGGCCGGACGTTATAAATATATCCGCGATCCGCGCGTCACGGTGCTCTCCGATGTGGATAACTCGGCGGTCGACGTGCAGGCCGTGAGCCGTATGGGCGGCTGCCAGACGGGTGGCGCGCCGCAGCTGACCGCCCTGGCGGAGATCGCCTGGTTCGGCCCGAAAGGGTGGGGATGCCGCGCGTCGGCAGGGTATGCCGGGCGGCGTTACGTCGAGCCGATGCCCCTGCGCCGCACCGACCGCATCGCGGGTCAGGGCGGCATCACGCGGGAGTTCTTCGACGCCTTCACCCGGCAGGAGCGGCTTCCGGACGCCTTCACGCTCGACGCCGCGCTGTTCAAGTCGTTCCGGTTCGAACGTTCGCGGCTCACCGCGTCGCTGATGCTGCGCAACCTGACGGGCGAAGCCGATACGGTCTACGGCGGCTATGAGTCGCTGCGCGTGCGCCGCATCCGCCCGGGCGACGACACGCTCTACGCGCCCCATGCCTCGCGCTATACCTATGCGTGGCCCCGTTCGTTCTATCTTACAATCTCTTACCGGTTCTGATCCGCACGTAAAAAATCGTCCGGATTTTTTGGATTTCCGCGTTAATTTCGTATTTTGGAGAGGCAAAAAACCTTAAAAAACTTCAGATCCATGATTATCGGTATTCCAAAAGAGATCAAGAACAACGAGAACCGCGTTGCTCTTACCCCCGCAGGCGCCCAGGAGCTTGTGAAGCGGGGCCACAAAGTTTATGTGCAGGCTACGGCCGGTGTGAACAGCGGATTTGCCGATGATGCCTACACGGCCGTCGGGGCGGAGACGCTTCCCTCGATCGAGGAGGTCTACGCCCGGGCGGAAATGATCGTCAAGGTCAAGGAACCGGTGGCTCCCGAGTACAAACTCATCCGCAGGGACCAGCTGGTTTTCACCTTTTTCCACTTCGCCAGCAGCGAACCCCTCACGCGTGCGATGATCGACAGCGGGGCGGTCTGCTGTGCCTACGAGACCGTCGAGCGCGCCGACCGTTCGCTGCCGCTGCTGATTCCGATGTCGGAGGTCGCGGGACGCATGGCCGCGCAGGAGGGACGTTATTTCCTCGAAAAACCCCGCGGCGGCAAGGGCGTGCTGCTGGGCGGCGTGCCGGGCGTGAAGCCCGCCAGGGTCTTCGTCATCGGCGCGGGCGTTGTCGGAACGGCTGCGGCGCGTACCGCCGCCGGAACGGGGGCCGACGTGACGATCTGCGACATTTCGCTCCAGCGGCTGACCTACCTGGCCGACGTGATGCCCCGCAACGTCAAGACGCTGATGTCTTCCGAATACAACATCCGCGAGGAGCTGAAGCATGCCGATCTGGTGGTCGGTTCGGTGCTGATTCCGGGCGCCAAGGCCCCGAAGCTCGTCACGCGCGACATGCTCCGGGAGATGGAGCCGGGGACGGTGATGGTCGACGTGGCCATCGACCAGGGCGGCTGTTTCGAGACTTCGCGCCCCACCACGCACGAGGACCCGGTCTATTACGTCGACGGCATCCTGCACTACTGCGTGGCCAACATTCCGGGCGCCGTGCCCCGCACCTCGACCCTCGCGCTTACGAATGCGACGCTTCCCTACGCCATCCAGCTTGCCGACAAGGGCTGGCGGCGCGCCGCGCAGGAGAATCCCGAACTGGCGCTGGGCCTGAACATCATCGGCGGCAGGGTGGTCTGCAAACCCGTGGCCGACGCCTGGGGCCTGCCCTACGAGCCGCTGGCGCTGTAACCTGCCGGGACGCAATCCGCAGGCGTTGTAACCGGCTGACGCTGTAATCCCCAGACATTGTAACCTGCCGGCCTGTTTTGCGGCGGCCTCCCTGTCCATCCGGAACGGGGAGGCCGCCGGTGTGTCATTATCCGACTTTTTGGACGATTTGTTTTTGAAATTATTAAATAATTCATATATTTGCAAGAGAGCAAGGCAGTTACGTTTGTCGTTCCGGTTTCATTCCGGTTGGAAAGCGTCGCTAAAAGCGTCGAATGTTCAAGTGCGGCGACTGTTTTTGTTACGAATCGTAAGCAATATAGGAAGTCAGGGTGGCGTTTGCCGCACGGAAAGCGTGGGGCGGCGTCATTAAGTTTTATTCGATAAAGAGGTTAGTATGAGCGAGAGATTGTACATTTTCGACACCACGCTGCGCGACGGTGAGCAGGTCCCCGGTTGTCAGTTGAACACCACCGAAAAAATTGAAGTCGCCAAGCTGCTCGAAAGCCTTGGTGTAGACGTCATCGAGGCGGGATTTCCCATCTCCAGCCCCGGCGATTTCAACTCCGTGCTGGAGATTTCCAAGGCCGTTTCCGAGCCGACGATCTGCGCGCTGACCCGCGCCGTGAAGAAGGACATCGACGTTGCTGCCGACGCGCTGCGGCTGGCCAGGCGCAAGCGGATCCACACGGGCATCGGCGTTTCGCCGCAGCATATCTACGACAAACTGCGTTCCACGCCCGAGAAGATCGTCGAATCGGCCGTCGAGGCGGTGAAATACGCCAAACGCTATGTCGAGGACGTGGAGTTCTACGCCGAGGACGCCGGGCGCGCCGACGTCGAGTACCTCGCCCGCGTGGTCGAGGCGGTCATCAAGGCCGGTGCGACGGTGGTCAACATCCCCGACACGACGGGCTACTGCCTCCCGAACGAATACGGCGCGAAGATCAAATACCTCGTGGACAACGTTCCCAACATCGGCCGGGCGATCATTTCGACCCACTGCCACAACGACCTGGGCATGGCTACGGCCAATACGCTGAGCGGCATCCTGAACGGTGCGCGGCAGGCCGAGGTCACGATCAACGGCATCGGTGAACGTGCCGGCAACACTTCGCTCGAAGAGGTGGTGATGACGCTGCGCTGCCACAAGGACGTGGCCATCGACACGAACATCAATTCGCGCCTGATCACCAAGGCCTCGCACCTGGTGTCGAGCCTGATGAACATGCCCGTGCAGCCCAACAAGGCCATCGTGGGCCGCAACGCCTTCGCCCATTCGTCGGGCATCCACCAGGACGGGGTGCTCAAGCAGCGCCAGACCTACGAGATCATCGACCCGCAGGACATCGGGCTGAACGAGTCGGTCATCGCCCTCACGGCCCGCAGCGGCCGCGCGGCCCTCGTGCACCGGCTCGAACTGCTGGGCTACGACCTCACGCAGGAGGAATTGGACGCCACGTACGAGAAATTCCTCGCCCTGGCCGACCGGAAGAAGGAGATTCACGACTACGACCTGTTGTACCTCGTGGGCGACATCGACCGCATGAAGCAGCAGTCCATTTCGTTGAAATTCATGCAGGTGACCACCGGGACGCTGGTTCCGACGGCTACCGTGGTGCTGAAATTCGGTGACCACGAACGCATGTCCACGGCCACGGGCAACGGCCCGGTCGACGCGGCGGTCTCGGCCATCAAGAAACTGATCAACGAGAAGGTGGTGCTTGCCGAGTTCCTGATGCAGGCCATCACGCGCGGTTCGAACGACGTGGGCCGCGTGCACGTGCAGGTCGAGTGCGGCAGCCGCACGGTTCACGGATTCGGCGCGCACACCGACACCACGCGGGCTTCGATCGAGGCGTTCCTCGACGCGCTGCGCGCACTCAACGTAACCGAAAAGATCGAGGAGGAGGACTGATATGGGACGAACGCTTCTGGACAAGATATGGGACGCGCACACGGTGCGTGTCGAGGATGGCGGCCGCTGTGTGCTCTACATCGACCGGCAGTACATTCACGAGGTGACTTCGCCCGTGGCCTTCGCGGGCATCGAACGCCGCGGTTTCAGCGTCGCGCGCCCTTCGCAGATCACGGCCACGGCCGACCATAACATCCCGACCGTCGACCAGCACCTCCCGATCGGGGAGCCGGAGTCGCGGCGGCAAGTCGAGACGCTGGCCGGGAACTGCGCCCGCCACGGTATCGAGCACTTCGGCGTGGGACACCCCAGGCAGGGTATCGTGCACATCATCGGCCCGGAACTGGGATTCACGCAGCCGGGCATGACCATCGTCTGCGGCGACAGCCACACTTCGACCCACGGGGCTTTGGGCGCCGTGGCGTTCGGCGTGGGAACTTCGGAGGTCGAAATGGTCTTCGCCAGCCAGTGTATCCTGCAGACCAAACCCCGTACGATGCGCATTACGGTCGACGGCGCGCTGCGTCCGGGCGTCGAGGCCAAGGATGTCATCCTTTACATCATCTCGAAGCTCACCGCTTCGGGCGGCACGGGTTATTTCATCGAGTTTGCCGGCAGTACGATCCGTTCGCTTTCGATGGAGGGCCGCATGACGGTCTGCAACATGAGTATCGAGTGCGGCGCTCGGGGCGGCATGATCGCCCCCGACGAGAAGACCTTCGCGTACCTTCGGGGCCGCGAACGCGCGCCGCAGGGAGCCGCCTACGATGAGGCCGTGGCCCGCTGGCGGGAACTTTACAGCGACCCCGACGCGGTTTTCGACAGGGAATACCGCTTCGACGCCGCGGACATCGCCCCGATGATCACCTACGGAACCAACCCCGGGATGGGGATGGCCGTCGACGGGACGATTCCCGCCGACGCCGATCCCAAGGCGCTGGATTACATGGGATTCAGGCCCGGGGAGAAGATGCTGGGCAAAGCGGTCGACTACGTGTTCGTCGGCAGCTGCACCAACGGCCGCATCGAGGACCTGCGCCGCTTCGCCAAGTTGGTCGAGGGGCGCCGCAGGGCCGACAGCGTGATTGCGTGGATCGTCCCCGGTTCGAAGGGCGTCGAAGCCGCCGCCAAGGCCGAAGGGCTGGACCGAATCCTCGCAGCGGCGGGTTTCGAGCTCCGCCAGCCGGGCTGTTCGGCGTGCCTGGCGATGAACGCCGACAAGATTCCGGCGGGCAAGTACAGCGTTTCGACCTCGAACCGCAATTTCGAAGGCCGCCAGGGGCCCGGCGCCCGTACGATGCTGTCGGGCGTGGCCGTTGCGGCCGCCGCTGCGGTGACGGGCGTGATTTCCGATCCGCGCGAAGTGTTCGGGATGCGGGATAACAACCCGGAATAAGCCCTTGTTTGCCGGTGCGTTCCGGATGGTCGTTTTCGCCGCCTCCGGCGTCGTTTGCAAGCCTGACCCCGCCCGTCTCTTGCAGGGGCTTCGTGCTGCTCCGCAGCAAAATTAGTGCTATTGAATGTTTAATTTTTATGAGCGTATGTCTATTCCCAAATTCGTAACCTTCACCTCGGGGGCCGTTCCCGTCGAGGTGGAAAACATAGATACCGACCAGATCATCCCGGCGCGCTTCCTGAAAGCCACCGAACGCAAGGGCTTCGGCGACAACCTTTTCCGCGACTGGCGCTACGATGCCTCGGGCGCGAAGATCGCGTCGTTCCCGCTGAACGACGCCCGCTACGAGGGGCGCATCCTCGTCGCCGGGCGCAATTTCGGCTGCGGAAGTTCGCGCGAGCATGCCGCCTGGGCCATCGCCGACTACGGTTTCCGCGTCGTGGTGTCGAGCTTCTTCGCCGACATCTTCCGCAACAACGCCCTGAACAACGGCCTGCTGCCGATCCGTGTGAGCGAGGAGTTTCTGAAAGCTGTTTTCGGCGAGATCCGGCGCGACCCGAAGGCGCAGTTCACCGTCGATCTGGGCAACCAGACGCTGACCATCGTGTCGGACGGGCGCAGCGAGGGTTTCGAGATCGACGCCTACAAGAAACGCTGTCTCGAAAACGGCTACGACGACGTGGACTACCTGCGCAGTATCGCCGACCGGATCGAGGCCTTCGAAGCCGCCCGCAAATAGCCTGCGCCGATGTTTCCCCCGGTTGAAATCATGGACACCACGCTGCGCGACGGCGAGCAGACCTCGGGCGTCTCCTTCAACGCCCGTGAAAAACTCTCCATCGCCCGGCTGTTGCTGGAGGAACTGCACGTAAGCCGCATCGAGATCGCCTCGGCGCGGGTCTCGCAGGGCGAACAGCAGGCCGTGCGCGCCATCGCCGAATGGGCTGCCGCCAAGGGCTATGCCGACCGTGTGGAAGCGCTGGGATTCATCGACGGCGGGGTGTCGCTCGACTGGCTCGGGACCGCCGGATGCCGCGTGGTCAACCTGCTGGCCAAAGGTTCGCGGAAACATTGCGAGGGGCAGCTGCGCCGCACGCCCGAACGGCATCTGGAGGATGTGCGCGCCGAGATCCTTGCGGCCGTCGACCGCGGGATGAAGGTGAACCTCTACCTTGAGGATTGGTCCAACGGCATGCGCCGTTCGCCCGACTACGTCTACGCGATGCTCGACGGACTGGCCGACGCTCCCGTCAGCCGGTTCATGTGCCCCGATACGCTGGGCGTCCTCGACCCCTACGACACCGAACGTTTCTGCCGCGACCTGGTGGAGCGTTATCCGTCGCTGCATTTCGATTTCCACGCCCACAACGACTACGACCTCGCCGTGGCCAACACCGCCGCCGCCGTGCGTGCGGGTTTCCACGGCGTTCACGTCACCGTGAACGGGCTGGGTGAGCGGGCCGGCAACGCGCCGCTGTCGAGCGCGGTGGCCGTGCTGCACGACCGCCTGGGCCGCACGACGGGGATCGACGAAACGAAGATCAACCGCGTCAGCCGCACGGTCGAGAGCTATACGGGCATCCGCATTCCCGCCAACCGACCGATCGTCGGCGCGAGCGTCTTCACGCAGTGCGCGGGCATCCACGCCGACGGCGACAGCAAGAACAACCTCTACTTCAACGAACTGCTTCCCGAGCGTTTCGGGCGCGTCCGCGAATACGCCCTGGGCAAAACCTCGGGCAAGGCCAATGTCTTGAAAAACCTCGAAGCGCTGGGCATCGACCTCGACGAGGCCGCGATGCGCAAGGTGACCGAACGGGTGGTCGAGTTGAGCGACAAGAAGGAGCAGGTGACGGCCGAGGACCTGCCGTATATCATCGCCGACGTGCTGCGCTACGACCCGGTCGACACCCCGGTCCGGATTCTCAATTACAGCCTCTCGCTGGCGCAGGGGATGCACCCCGTCGCGACGCTCCGGATCGAGATTCACGGCTGCGCGTACGAGCGGACCTCGGCGGGCGACGGCCAGTACGACGCCTTCATGCGTGCCCTGCGGCAAATCTACCGCGAACAGCTCGGGCGCGAGTTTCCGATGCTGCGCGACTATACCGTTTCGATTCCGCCCGGAGGCCGCACCGACGCCTTCGTGCAGACGATCATCACCTGGGAGATGGACGGCCGCGAGTTCAAGACCCGCGGGCTGGACGCCGACCAGACGGAGGCTGCCATCAAGGCGACTGTCAAAATGTTGAATATCATTGAAATAAACTATAACGACAATGGATGTTAAAATCGCTCTTTTAGCCGGCGACGGCATCGGTCCCGAGATCGTCGCCGAAGCCACGAAAGTGTTGGACCGCGTGGCGGAAAAATTCGGACACAAGATCGAATACCGTCCCGCATTGGTGGGCGCCGCGGCCATCGACGCCGTGGGCGACCCCTATCCCGACGAGACGCACGCCGTCTGTCTTGCGGCGGACGCCGTGCTGTTCGGAGCCATCGGGGACCCCAAATACGACAACGACCCCACGGCGAAGGTGCGGCCCGAGCAGGGGCTGCTGCGGATGCGCAAGTCGCTGGGGCTGTTCGCCAACCTGCGCCCCGTGGCGCTGTTCGACGCCCTGGCCGACCGTTCGCCGCTCCGGGCGGAGGTGGTCCGCGGCACGGATTTCATCTGCGTGCGCGAACTGACCGGCGGCATCTACTTCGGCCGTCCGCAGGGCCGCGACGAGGAGGGCGCGCGCGCCTTCGACACCTGCACCTACACGGTCTCGGAGATCGAACGGGTCCTGCACGTGGCGTTTCGGCTGGCCGTGTCGCGCCGCCGCAAACTGACGGTCGTCGACAAGGCCAACGTGCTGGAAACCTCGCGTCTGTGGCGTGAAACGGCCCAGCGGGTAGCCCGGGAGTATCCCGAGGTGGCGGTGGACTATATGTTCGTGGACAACGCTGCCATGCAGATCATCCGCCAACCGGCTTATTTCGATGTCATCGTCACCGAAAACATGTTCGGCGACATCCTCACCGACGAGGCCAGCGTCATCAGCGGTTCGCTGGGCATGCTCTCCTCGGCGAGCGTCGGCGCCGAGGTGGCCCTTTTCGAACCGATCCACGGCTCCTATCCGCAGGCCGCGGGAAAGAACATCGCCAACCCGATGGCCACGATTCTCTCGGCCGCGATGCTCCTGGAGCACCTGGGCCTCGACGCCGAAGGGCGTGCCGTGCGGCGTGCCGTCGATCGGGCGCTGGCCGACGGTGTCGTTACCGAGGACCTCGCGGCGCCGGGCGAAAAGGCCCGTTCGACCTCCGAGGTGGGCGATTACGTCGCTTCGCAGATTTGATCCCGTTATTCCGGATTGCCGGCAGGCCGCTTTTTCGCGGTCTGCTTTTTTTGGGTGTCGTAACGACGCTTTTATTTTTGTTGGGGCGTTTTACCGAACTGCATGCGAATCGATTTTGTTCTCGTCCGACTTTTATGTACCTTTGTCGTTTCAAGAACGATGAAATAACATGGCAGGTTCCAATTTCGTAGATTACGTAAAGATATTCGCCCGCTCGGGTCACGGCGGCGGCGGCTCGACGCATTTCCGCCGCGAGAAATTCGTGGCGTTCGGCGGTCCCGACGGCGGTGACGGCGGCAAGGGCGGCAGCATCGTCCTGCAGGGCGACAAGCAGTACTGGACGCTCATCCACCTCAAATACCAGCGCCACCAGTTCGCCGAGGACGGCGAGCACGGCTCCGGGGCGCGCTCCTCGGGCAAGGACGCCCGCGACATCGTGATCCCGGTTCCGCTGGGCACGGTCGCCAAGCGCGTTTTCGAGAACGAGGACGGGACTGCGACCACCGAAACGGTGGGCGAGGTGACGGCCGACGGCGAGCGGCTCGTGCTGCTCCGGGGCGGCCGGGGCGGTCTGGGCAACTGGCATTTCAAGAGCGCCACCAACCAGACGCCGCGCTACGCCCAGCCGGGCGAGGAGGGTGAGGAAGGCACGTTCATCCTCGAACTGAAGGTGCTGGCCGACGTGGGGCTGGTGGGCTTCCCCAATGCGGGCAAGTCTACGCTGCTCTCGGTCGTTTCGGCCGCGAAGCCCAAGATCGCCGACTACGCCTTCACGACGCTGGAGCCGAACCTCGGTATCGTCGAGGTCCGCGACCACAAGTCGTTCGTCATGGCCGACATTCCGGGCATCATCGAGGGTGCGCACGAGGGCCGCGGTCTCGGAACCCGTTTCCTGCGCCATATCGAGCGCAATTCGGTGCTGTTGTTCCTGATTCCCGCCGACAGCGACGACATCCGCCGCGACTACGACGTCCTGCTGGGCGAACTGACGCAGTACAATCCCGAACTGCTGGACAAGGAGCGTCTGCTGGCCGTCACCAAATGCGACATGCTCGACGAGGACCTGATCGCCGAGATGCGCGGCCACCTGCCCGAAGGCGTGCCGTCGGTCTTCATCTCGTCGGTCTCGGGGCTGAACATCCCGCGGCTCAAGGATATGCTGTGGGAGGCGTTGCAGCGGTAACCCCCGCCCGCGTTGTCCGCGTTGTCCGCGCCGGACGCCCGGCGGTTCGGCGTGTTGCTGCGGAATGCGCTGCCGTGCCGGAAAACTCCGCTTCGCGGTTGGTGACGCGCAGGGTGTATTTCCCGGCGAAATAGTCGATGATTCCATACAAGGAGCCTGTGCCCTGGGGCAGAGGCTCCTTTGCGTAGACGCAGGTCGCGGCGGTCCGCACGGTGAAGGTTCGGCCCCGGGTGTCGACGATCTCGCGCTCGGTGGCGACGGCGCGGCCCGTCTCCGGGTCGGTGTCGCACCAGGTTTTCCCGGCGTCGGCGAAACGCACGTCGTCGAAACGGACGCGTGTGTCGATGTGCCGGGCCGAGACGGCGTCGAACGTAAGGAGCTGTGCGGAGGGTGTCTCGCCGCCGGGCGGTTCGGTGCGGATGTACCGCGCCAGCTCTTCGCGCGGAATGCACCCTGCGCCGCCGTCGCCGGGTGTCGTTCCCAGCTGGATTTTCCCGCCGTAGTCGCACAGCGTAAGGCCGTTGCAGCGTACGGTCGCCACGATGCCGAACGGATAGAGGTCTGCCAGCGGGGAGCCTTCCGCGGCGATCGAGATGCCGCCCGAGGCGTCTTCGACGACGATCGTCCTGTGAAATTCGCCGTAGAGGTCATTGGCCGTGACGAATCCGCGGATGGTGATGTCCTGCGCTATCGCGACGCTGCTCTTCCCGTCGCAGAGCGATTTGAGGTAGGCGACCGAATTCTGCGGCTCCGGAGGACGGACCGTGAATTCGGGCTGCGTGGCCCGGTCGCATCCGGCCGGCAGCGTCAGCAGGACCGGCAGCGTCAGCAGGCTAATGCGTGCAGTCGTTCTCATCGCGCAGTTTGAGGATGTAACGCCCGTCGCCCGCGGCGTCGTACTGGAGAATGCCCGTCAGCGAGACCGTGCCGGCAGGCACTTCGGCGTCGGCGAAACGGGCGTATCGGCGGACGTAGGTGTAGACGGCGTTGCCGTCGGCGTCGGTGAAGCGTTTGTAGCCCGCCCAGGTTGCCGCCGAAAGGTCTTCGGGGGTGTAGCGCACGCCGTCGATGCGGACGAGCGTGCCGCAGCGGCTTTCCGTAAGCGCGGGAATGGCAAGCGGGGCAGGGGAGGGCGCAGCCAGGGCTTCGCCGCTGCGGACCAGCACGGCGCCGAGCGCCGCCCGGGAGCCGATGTAGTCCGTTGCGTAGCCGCTTCCGGCGGCGGGCGGACGTCCCGCCTGCAACACCCCGCGGCTTTCGGCGACGGCAAGTCCCCGGAGCGAAAGCGTTACGCGGCTTCCTGTGGGGAAGTCGTTGTGCAGGTGGTCGATACCGGCCATCACCTCAAGTCCCGCTTCAGCGTCGCAGATGCAGAGCGTGCGGTAGAAATTCTCCGCGCGGTCGCAACTCGCGACCCTCCCCGTGACGACGATGTCGCCCGTAACGGTGAAGGGCGTGCCCGCATAGCGGTCGCGCAGCGCGGCGATGGTCTCCGTCGCGGGTTTCCCCTCGCCGTCGTCGTCCGGTTCCCCGAACCGGGAGTCGTAGCACCCGGTCAGCAGGAGCGCGGCGACGGCGCCGAAAAGAGGTATGGGACGGAAGTGAAGCATATTTTTACGTAATGCGGTGATTCATACGGACCCCGGCCGGTTTGCCGTTAAGCCCTTCCCGGGAGAGGGGCGGACCGGTGAACGACGCCGGAGGCGGCGATAACGACCGGACCGAAGCGGGATGCGGCGTGTCGCGCGGAAGCGTATCCGGCAATGTTATTGTTCGATACGCGAATCTTTCAGTCCCAGGAAGTAGAGGATGCCGTCCAGCCCGATGGTCGAGATCGACTGCCGGGCCGTGGCCTTTACCTTGGGCTTGGCGTGGAAGGCGATGCCCAGGCCGGCGAGGTTGAGCATCGGCAGGTCGTTGGCGCCGTCGCCGACGGCCACCGACTGGGCGATGTTGATCTCCTCGAACTGGCACAGCAGCCGCAGCAGTTCGGCCTTGCGGCGTCCGTCGACCACCTCGCCGACATAGCGTCCCGTGAGGCGTCCGTCCTCGATCTCCAGTTCGTTGGCGTAGACATAGTCGAAGCCGTATTTCTGCCGGAGGTAGTTGCCGAAATAGGTGAATCCGCCGGAGAGGATCGCCGTTTTGTAACCCACGCGTTTGAGAATGGTCATCATGCGCTCCAGCCCCTCGGTGATCGGCAGGCTGCGGGCGATCTCCTCCATGACCGAGACGTCCAGTCCCTTGAGCAGCGCGACCCTCTGCGAAAAGCTTTCGCGGAAATCAATCTCGCCGCGCATGGCGCTGGCCGTGATTTCGCGCACTTTTTCGCCCACGCCCGCGCGCTCGGCCAGTTCGTCGATCACCTCGGTCTCGATCAGCGTCGAGTCCATGTCGAAACAGATCAGGCGGCGGCTGCGGCGGTAGATGTCGTCCTTCTGGAACGAGACGTCGAGACCGATCTCCGAGAGGTTCATAAATCCCTCCTGCATCGTGCTGCGTTCCTGGTCGGTGAGCGATCCGCGCACCGAGAGCTCGATGCACGACTTGGCGGCGCGGTCGTCCTCGCAGAGGGGCATGCGGCCCGTGAGGCGTTTGATGGCGTCGATGTTCAGCCCGTGCTCGGCCACGACCTTCGTCACCTCGGCGATGTGGCGTGCCGTGACGGTGCGGCCCAGCAGGGTGATGATGTAGCGGTTTTTGCCCTGACGGCCCACCCAGTCGTTGTAGCGTTCCTCGGAGATGGGCGTGAAACGGATCATTACGCCCAGTTCCGACGCCTTGAACAACAGCTCCTTCATGATGCTTCCCGACTTGTCGGCCGTGGTCTTGATCAGGATGCCGAGCGTCAGCGACTGGTGGATGTTGGCCTGTCCGATGTCGAGGATGAAGGCGTCGTAGCGTGCGAGGATCTCGGTGAGCGACGAGGTCATGCCCGGTTTGTCTTCACCCGAAATGTTGATCTGGATAATTTCAACGTTGTTCTGCATCGTATAATGTATGGTGTTTTCCGGCGCTTTCTGCAAAAAGCGCAGACAAAGTTAATAAAGTTCTCTTTTTTTTGGCTATTTTTGCCTCACAAACTTGAAAAACGGAATTATGTGGACATTTTTAGCGGCCGAAGAACCTGCCTCGCTGATCGTGCCGGACAGTGTGCAGAAAGCGAATCTGGCCGAAGCGGTCAATAAGATCGTGAACATGGATTTCAGCACTTTGTTCGGCTCGCTGATTCGTGAATCGCTCTGGATTCTTGTCAAGGTTCTCATTGCGCTGGCCATCTATTTCATCGGGCGCTGGCTCGTGCGCCGCTTCCTGCGGCTGATCGACGTGGCTATGCAGCACCGCAATGTCGACATTTCGCTGCGTTCGTTCACGCGTAATACCGTCAGCGCGTTCTTCACGCTGCTGCTCATCCTGATCGTCGTGTCGACGCTGGGCGTCAACGTGACATCGCTCATCGCCGTCGCGTCGGCCGCCACGCTGGCCATCGGTATGGCTTTGAGCGGCACGGCCCAGAACTTTGCCGGCGGGGTGATGATCCTGCTGATGAAACCCTACCGCATCGGCGACTACATCTCGGCGCAGGGACAGTCGGGAACCGTGCGCGACATCAAGCTCTTCTCGACGGTGATCGCCACGGCCGACAACCAGACGATCTACATTCCCAACAACTCGATCGCGACGGCCATCATCGACAACTATTCCACCTCCGAGACGCGCCGCGTGGACTGGACCGTGGGCATCTCCTACGGCGACGACGTGGATGTGGCCCGCAAGGCCGTCCTTTCGATGCTGGCCGCCGATCCGCGCGTCCTGCCCGATCCCGCCCCGGTGGTGTGGGTCGCTGCGCTGGCCGACAGTTCGGTGAACCTCTCGATCCGCGCATGGGTGAAGAACGGCGACTACTGGAACGTCTTTTTCGAGCATAACGAGCGATTCTACAAGGAGCTGCCGAAAGCCGGCATCAATTTCCCGTTCCCGCAGATGGACGTGCACCTGACCAAAGAGTAGGGTATGAAAACGCGCCTCTTCACCGTTCTTGCGGCCATGTGCCTCTCGGCCTGCAATTCGAGCCGGGGACCCGAGTATACGACCCCGGCGGAATTCGGCGAGGTGAGCGTATCGCCGCGGGTCATGGCCTCCGATTCGGAGGTCCGGGTGAAGGTGTCCGTTTCGTGCAGCTACGGGCTGCGCAACGTCTGCATTCTCTACATGCTCGACGGCGACAAATCCGACGTGAGGACCGTCGCGAAGACCGAGCCGCCCGCCGACATCACCTCGTTCGATTACGAGGGGATCATTCCCCGGCAGAAAGCGGGCCGGAAAGTGACTTTCTGGATACGCGCCATCACGGCATACAATGTGCCCTCCTATACGCAGCCCCGGGAATATACCGTTCCCGACGAGGAGGAGGAAGAACCCGAACAACCCATTTTAACAAAGAAATAGCAACTGTATGGAACTGAAAGAGATTCTGGCCATTTCGGGCCAGCCCGGACTTTATAAATTCGTGGCGCAGTCCGCGCGCGGCGTGATCGTCGAGTCGCTGCTCGACGGACGGCGCATGAACGCCTCGGCCAACGCCAAGGTGAGCGCCCTTTCGGAGATTTCGATGTTCACCGAAGGCGAGGACATTGCGCTGGCCGACGTCTTCACCCGGATCTACGCCCACACGGGCGGCAAGGAGGCGATCAGCCCCAAGGAGTCGCCCGAGAATCTGAAAGCCGCATTCGCCGAGGTGCTTCCCGAGTACGACCGCGACCGGGTGCATGTTTCGGACATCAAGAAGTGCTTCGCGTGGTACAACACGCTGGTCGGGGCGGGATTCACGGAGTTCAAACTCCCGACCGAGAACGAATAGCGAAAAATTTCCCGGTGCGGGCCGGGGCGTGACGAACCGAAAGCCGCTGCGGCTTTCATAAAGACCTGTCGTTATGGAGAAGAAGACGAAAGTGCTGGCACTGGTTGCCCACGACAACATGAAACGCGACCTGGCGGAGTGGGTCGACTGGAACAGCCGCAAGCTGAGCCGCCACCATTTGGTATGCACGGGTACGACCGGCAAGATGGTCGAAAAGACCCTGCGCGATCACAGGGAGGAGCACGAGGACGAGGCGGAGGAGAAACCCGAGCTGAAAATCACACTGCTCAAGTCGGGTCCGCTGGGCGGCGACCAGCAGCTGGGGTCGCTCATCGCCGACGGAAAGATCAACGCGCTGATTTTCTTCTGGGACCCGATGTCGGCCCAGCCGCACGACGTCGACGTGAAGGCGCTGCTGCGCCTGGCGACGCTTTACAACGTTCCGACGGCCATCAACCGTTCGTCGGCCGATTTCCTGATCTCCTCGCCGCTGTACGAGGACGACGACTACGAACCCGTCGTGAAGGATTACAAGGCCTATGTCGAGCGGGTGTTGAAATAGGCAACAGATTGAAAAAGAAACGGGCGTGAAATTCACGCCCGTTTCTTTTTTCGCTATTTGGGTTGCCCCGGGAAACTTACGTCCATTGCGGCGCCTTTGTCTCCCTGCTGTTCCATCCATTTTTCCAGCTCCTTCTTCATCTTGCGGATACGGCTTTGGTATTCGGGTTTGTCGGCCAGGTTGTTCATCTCCCACGGGTCGTTCTCCACGTCGTAGAACTCGAACTCGGGACGGTGCACGAAACGGTCGATCAGTCGTTTGGCTTCGGGATCGGTGTTCTCCGACGATTTCCACGCCTCCCAGACCCCCGTGTTGCTCTTCGGTTCCTTCATCAGGTGCTTTTCGTGGTAGTCCTTTTCGGGCGTGAGGTTCCAGATCAGCGCGTATTTCTCGTCGCGGATGCTGCGGATCGGGTAGGGACGGCCTTCCGGAATGTTGTTGTGGATGCCGTAGGCGTATTTGCGGGCTTTGTCCGACTCGCCGAACAGCGCCTTCTTGAAGCTGACGCCGTCGAGCTCCTTCCGCGGCTTGCCGCCTGCGATGTCGAGGAACGTGGGCAGCAGGTCCTCATACTGCACGATGGCGTGGGATACGCGTCCCGGAGCGATTTTTGCGGGATAACGCGCCACCAATGCGCTGTTGACGCCCGGATACCAGCAGGTCCACTTGCCGCCGGGGAACTGCGGTCCCTGCTCGCCGAGGAACATCACGATCGTGTTGTCGAGCTTGCCCGTCTCGGTCAGCACTTCGAGCACCGAGCCGACCTCGTTGTCGAGGGCGCGCACTTCGGCGAGGTAGTGGGTGAAAATCTCGCGCATCCGGGGGTTGTCCACACAGTTCTCGGGCATCACGAGCTTGTCCTTGTCGAACTCCGTCGGATCGCCCCACGTCCACGGCGCGTGCGGATGGATGCTGCATACGTAGAGCAGGAACGGATCGTCGTTGCGCGTCATGAACTCGCGGATGCCGTCCACGGTGTAGGGAGCCTTCAGCGCCGTGCAGCCCACGGTGAATCCGGGAACCTTCTCGAATTTGTAGACCGCCGGGGTGATCGGGTGGTTTTTGCCGGTGCGGCCTACGCGGTAGCCCTCCTCGGGCATGTATTCGTTGACCGTCTTGGTTCCCTTGAAGGTCGCCTTGTGGTTCTGGTACGAGCCGTGGCGGACCGGGTAGAGACCCGTGTACATCGAGGCGCGGATGGGCACGCTCATGGCGATCGACGCATAGTTGTGCGTGAACCGCACCCCTTCCCGGGCCAGCCGGTCGATATTGGGGGTCTCGATGTTTTTCCCTCCGTAGCAGCTCAGCTCGGACGACAGCAGGTCGTCGGCCACGATCACCACGATATTGGGGCGGTCGGTCCGGGGAGCGCTTTTTTCGGCTGCAAGGCCCGTTGCGGGCGCGACCGCCGCGGAGAGTGCGGAGGCTTTGAGCAGCGTAGAATTCAGGTTCAGCTTATTCATTGCGGTAAAATTAGTGAATTTCTCGTTAACGCGGGTCTTTCATCACGTTCATGGCTTCCAGCAGCGTGGCGCCGCTGACCTGCCAGCCCAGTCTCGGCTTCTGATATTCGGCGCCTTTGCGGGCCGCCTGTTCCTGATCGAGGCTCCAGTCGGGGGTGAAGAATCCCGCGGGATTTCCGGCAGCGTCGCGCCCGAGTCCCTTCGTCCAGAGGGTTTCGGCCTGGTGGCGGATGAAGTCGTAGAGCTGGATGCGGGGTTTGCGCTTGATGCGGCGGTCGTTGACCAGCTCCACGGCATAGCGGATGAAGATTCCCTTGAAAAAGGAGTTGTCGCCTCCGGCGCCCTCGTCGCGGAGCATGCCGCCCTTGGTGATGCCCGGGTGGGTGATGGTGTAGAGGGCGGCTTTCAGGGCGTCGTCGCGGTAGAGCTTCTTCCCGGTGTAGCGGTAGAGCAGGTGCGCGGCTCCGAGGAACGTCCCCTGGTCGTAGGTGAGCGAGTAGGCCGTCATCTTACCCTTCTTCTGCGAGAACGATCCGTAGACCTGTCCCGTCGTGCGGTCGAACAGCTCGCGGGCCATCCATTCATAGACCGTCTCGGCGTTTTTCAGGTAGTCGAAATCGACGTAGTCGGGGTGCGAGTCGGCCCGGTAGCGTGCGGCCGGGGTCCGCCGCTTCACTTCGTGCAGACGGATGGCCGCAAGGCAGCCCGGGGCGTTCGAGCAGGCGTTCTTCGAAAGACCCTGGGCGGTGTCCTCCTTGCCGTAGCACCAGATGAAACCGCCGCTGCCGCCCACGTCGCGGGCTGCGGGAAGGTCCCAGGCCTTCCAGATCTGGGCGTAGAGCTTCTGCGCCTCGCGCAGGTAGACGGCTTCGCCGGTGGCTTCGTAGAGCCGGATCAGCGTCAGCGCGTGCCACTCCATGTCGTCGACGAACTGGTTGCCGAACGAGGCCGAGATGTCGGCGTATTTCTTCATGCCGTAGCTGGTCCAGAGGACGCCTGTCTGGCGTTTGACCTCGCCCGTGCCGATCGGGTCGCGGTAGCCTTTGTCGAAGCACTCCTTGTAGAAGGCTTCGGCTTTGCGGTCGCCTTCGCGCTGCGCCCGGAGGTAGGCGTCGATGAAGACGTCCATGCCGTGGGCCTGCGGCCAGTAGTTGTTCGAGAAATCCTCGGCGCCTTTCACGCCGTTGGTGAAGTGGTAGGGCGGCTGCTTGCCGACGAACCCGTTGCCGGGTACGCGCCAGAAGTTGTCGGCCAGCGTCGTCGTGGCGTAGTCTGCCGCCGCGCTCCACGATATGGCGTCGTTGCGGCGGTCGCTGCGGGCCTGCGAGGGGATGCCGGAGCCGAGCAGCAGCGTCAGGGCGAGGGTTGCGATTGTGTGGTTCATCGGATTCGGTTTTCTTGTTTTTTAACTGTATATTTGCTTTCGAGCATCTTGATCCAGTAGCCGCCGACCACCGCGCGGGCCTTGAAAATCACGTGGGCCGGCACGTCGCTCTTGTACCAGTCGGACATCGGCACGCGCAGCACCGTCTCGTTCATGAAGTCCCAGACCGGCTCGACGAGCGCTTCGAAGCTCTTCCGGTCGTCGGCCAGCGTGGCGCTCCAGACGATCCAGTCGGACTTGGTCCATTGGCGGCGGCTGTCGAGCGGAAGCCCGTAGCGGTTCTGCTTATGGAGGTAGTAGGCGATCTCCTTCCGGGCCACGCTTTCGGGGAAGATGCCGAAGCCCAGCAGTTTGTCCCACACGAGGTTGTATTTCTGGCTCCACGTTCCGCTCTTGTCGAAGGTCAGGCGGTAGTGGTCGCCGTCGTCGGCCATCCGGACCCACTCCCCGGCCATCTCACGGGCCTTGGCGAAGTAGCTGTCGGCAACCTCCTGCATGCCGAGCATCCGTGCACAGTAGCCGTAGGAGGCGATGCCCATGATGGCCTTTATGGAGAGGTTGGCGTTGTGGGCGAAGTGTCCCGCGAAGTCGTCGGTGCAGAGCTGGTTGTCGGGGTCGAGTCCGTTCTCGACGAGGTATTCGGCCCAGCGGGTCAACTCTTTCCAGTGTCTGCGAGCGTATTCGGCGTTGCCTTCCGCCGCCGCGATGGCAGCCGTCAGCACGAGCATGTTGCCCGACTCCTCGACCGGCATGTCGTGCTTGTAGGTCTGCCCGTTGGCCTGGGGATAGGTTCCCACGTCGTGCGCCGGGAAGGGCTTCTGCCACTTGCCGCTTTCGCTGTAATGGAAGATGTGGTTGAGCAGCGCCTTGCACAGTTCGGGGTTGTAATAGAGGAACAGCGGGGCCGAGGGGTAGCTGATGTCCACGGTTCCGATCGAACCGTTGCTGGCGTTCTCCTTCGAGAGCAGCATCAGGTCGCCGTCGGGGGACTCCACAAGTTTGTGAGCGGCGATGGCCTGCCGGTAGGCGAGGGCGCAGAGTTCGGCGTATTTCCGTCCGCCTTCGCGGGTCGCCGTCTCCATCAGTTCGAGGTCGAACTCCCGGCATTTCTCGTTCAGAACCGGATAGTCGCCGGCCGCCAGCGCGAACTGCCGTTCGATCGTGCTGTCGCCCCGGCGGTTCCAGTAGGGGCGCAGGTCGGTCTTGAAGTACTGGATCGACCGGATGTCGTCGAATCCGGCCATGATCAGGCCTTTGGCCGCTGCGGCGCGTCCCAGACTGCGGGCGACGGCGATACAGGCATTGTCTGCGGCGGCCGTTTTGCCGTCGAGCCGGCCGTTTGCGGCGAAGGCCCTGCGCATCGTCATGGCACCGCCCACCGACTGCGACGAACCGCCGTCGGGGGCGCAGAGGTAGAAATAGCCCCAGTCGATCTTGATCTGGTCGCCCTTGCGCCGGAGCACATTCTGCTCTTTGCTTCCCGTGCGGACGAACGCCAGGCCGTCCTTGCGGTAACCGTCGCTCACGGCCTCCTGGTCGGCGGTGTTGACGGCGCAGGCGGGCGACGCCTCGAAGTAGATCTGCACGTTGTGAGCCGCGCCGTCGAGCGACCGGGTTTCATAGGCGATGTAGTTCACCGGGCGGGAGATCAGTTCGAGGTCGTCGAGGAAGAGAGGAGCCGTGAAGGTCAGCGTCAGCCCCACCGGACCGCAGGTGAATTCGTAGACGGTCTGCATGGCCCGTACGTCGGCCGATTGCTGCACGGCGGGGGTCGACAGGGATCGCTCGCCGCTGAATCCGGCTTCGAAAGCGCACGTCGGGGCATCGATGCCCATGAAACGGTAGGTTTTTCCGTCGACGCGCAGAGCGCCTACCAGCGGGAACGGCTGCCCGGTCCAGTGGGTCGTGTGGCTGTCGTAGAGGTAGTCTCCGGCCGACCAGCAGCTGGTGTAGGGATCAATGGTGATCAGGGGGTAGGCCGGGGCGCGCAGGGTGTTCTGCGGCGCAGGCGCTGCCGCCCGTGCGGTCGCAAAAAGCGATGCGGCCGCCAGAATCGCTATGGAAAGGGTTTTCTTCATTCGGAAAAGGTTTGTCGAAAGGTCGTTTATTGTTTTGCGTTTTGGGTTTTCTTGCGGTTGTTCAGCAAATGCTGCGTCGCGTCCAGTTCGGTCTGTGCGCCCAGGTCGCCCTGGCTCGCCATCCAGGCGTCGAGTTTCGGACGCATCCGGTCGAGGACCTTCCTGTAGGCGGGGTCCGCGGCCAGGTTGTGCATCTGATAGGGGTCCTTCACGACATCGTACAGCTCCTCGGCGGGGCGCGTCTGGTACAGTCCGGCGCGCTCGCGGGCGAAGGTGTCCCCTTCGTCGCCCCGGCGCTGCCACTCCCGGAAATAGTCCTGCTTCGTCACGACGCATTGGAACGTGGCTTCGGGCGTCAGGTTGCGGATGTAGCAGTAACGCTCGTCGCGGACCGAGCGGATGCCGTAGTGGTCCGGGCCGTTGAGGATGCCCCGCGAGGTCTGGATGCCGTAGACGCACTCCTTGTGCTTCGACTTTTTGCCCTCGATCACTTTCCGGAAACTCCGGCCGTCCAGCCCCTCGGGAACCGAGCCGGAGGCTATGTCCACGAGCGTGGGGGTCACGTCGGCGTATTCGCACAGGGCGTCGGTCGTCGTGCCGGGCCGGGTCACCCCTTTCCAGCGCACGATGAAGGCCGTTTGCAGCCCCGCGTCGTAGCAGGTCCACTTGGCGAACGGGAATTGGTGTCCCTGCTCGCTGGTGAAGATGAAGATGGTGTCGTCGTCCAGCCCGTATTTTTTCAGCAGGGAGTCGATGCGGCCGATGTCGGTGTCGAGCTGGTTGATCTCGGCCAGATAATTCACATATAAATCCCTGATTTCGGGTGTGTCCACCAGCGTCGGGGGCAGAGTCAGCCGTGCCGCATCGAAGAGAGAGCGGTCGCCGCGCGTCCACGGGGTGTGGGCGTCGTGCGAAGCCACGTAGAGGAAGAACGGTTGGCCGCCGGCTGCCGCCTCGCGGAAAAACGGTTCGATTTTGGCCGGATTCACATCCGCATTCGGTTTGGCCAGCTCCTCGAAGGGGAATGCGCTCATCGGCGCGATGTGCCGCTTGCCCTGCATGGCCACCCGGTAGCCGCAGTCCTTCAGGTATTTGGGCAGCGTCTGCACGCCGTCGTCGATGTAGGTGTGGTTGGGGTAGGCCCCCGACCGCACGGGATAGAGTCCCGTCAGCAGGCAGTGGCGCGTGGGCGAACTCATGGCCGTCGCCTGGAAGAACCGCGTGAAGCGCAGTCCCTCGGATGCCAGCCGGTCGATGTTGGGCGTCACGGCGTCGGGACTGCCGTAACAGCCGAAGTCGAGCATGCGTGTGTCGTCCGAGATGACGAGCACGATGTTGGGCCGCTTGGGCGCAGCGCCCGCGGAAAATGCCGTCAGTACGGCTGCCGCTGCGGCGATACGGGTTGTTCGGATTTTCATACTATTTGTTGTAAAACAGGTAGTTGTGCGGATTGCGCTTGAAGCGGTAGCGTTGGCGGGGCAGCGGCAGCGGGTCGTCCGTGGCGATGTCCCATTTGAGCAGCTCGGCCATCAGCTCCTGCTGCTTGGCGGCGTATTTCCGGTTGCCGTAGAGGTTCTTCATCTCCGAGGGATCCTTTTTGACGTTGTACATTTCGCCGTTGCCCAGCATGTCGAACTCCAGTTTCCAGTCGCCCATGCGCACGCACCGGCTCGCGCCGCTCTGCGTCCAGGTGTTCAGTTCGTCGAAAAACCCGGGCTTTTTGCGCGTGGCGCCCTCTGCGGCGTAGTCGGTTCCGTCCTCTTTGGTGTAGTACTGGCCGCCGTAGCCGTCCTCGCTCATCACGCTGCGGAACTCATCGGCGGGGTAGTCGCCGCCGCGGATGACCTCGATCAGACTGCGTCCCTGCACGCCTTCGGGAATCTCGCCCCCGGCCATCTCGCAGAAGGTCGGGAAAACGTCCACCAGCGAGACGTGCGCGGAACTTAAACCCTGTGCCGGAACCGGACCGCCGAACCAGACGAACGGCACGCGCGCGACGATGTCCGAGAGCCCCACGCCCTTCTTCATCAGCCCGTACTCCCCGGCGAAGTCGCCGTGGTCGGCCGTCACGACGAAGACCGTGTTTTCATACGTGCCGTCCTTGCGCAGCTGCTCCACCAGACGGGCGATCTGGTCGTCGATCAGGCGGATCATCCCGAGGTAGTTGCTGCGCAGGCGGTCCAGGTGCTCGTAATAGCCTGCATGTCCCAGCGACATCATCTCGTGCAGGAGTTCGTATTCCGGGCCTTTCACGGCCAGGTCCTTGAGCCCGGTCCGCACCGGCGGCAGTTTCTCGGGCGGGAACATCGAATAATAGGGTTCGCTGACCTGATAGGGGTTGTGCGGTTCGGGGAACGAGAGCCACATCATGAAGGGCTTGTCGTCGTCGCCGCCGATCCATTGCAGGGCGTCGTCCACCATGCGGTGGGGATGCTGCATCTCGGCTCCGAACGGCGCCGGGTCGTAGCTGGCGTACATGTCGGTCGTGCCGAGGTATCGGTTGAAGGCCCGGGCCTTTTCGTCGACTTTTCCCTGCTGGGCGAAATGGTTGTAGGGACGCCAGCAGTCGGCGTCCTGCGGCTTGAGGTGGGCGTGGTTCTTGCCCACGAGCGCCGTGCGGTAGCCGTTGCGGCGCGCGAAGGCGAACAGGTCGTCCTTGTAGACCGCGTCCTCGATGTTGTGGTTCGATTTCACGCGCGTGGCTTTCGGGAAACGCCCCGTGAGGAACGCCACGCGGGCCGGGCCGCTGATCGGGGCGGGGGTGTAGGCCCGGTCGAACCAGACGCCTTCGGCGGCCATGCGGTCCACGAAGGGGGTGACGTCGAGCGGATAGCCCTCCCGGCCGCAGAGGTCGGCGCGCTGCTGGTCCGTCATGATGAAGATGAAATTGGGCTTTCGGGGAGTCCCCGCTTCCTGGGCCGTTGCGGACGATACGGCCAGCGGCAGCAGCGCCGTCGCGCCCAACGTGATTTTGACAGGATTCATCGGATATTCGTTTTAGGTTATTTGTCGTAGCGGATGATACAAAATTAGGCGGATCGGGACAGACTCGCTGCTCCTTTTTATTCAAATTTGGCCAAAAACTGACCAAACGCCTTTCCGGGCGGTGCGGGGCGTTGCCGGGACCGAAAATTTCGTGTACCTTTCCTGAAAATTACGAACCTAATTCCGACACAGATGATGAAACTCGACAAAAGCGCGGTGCTCGCTTCGGCGGCCGCACTGACCTCGTCGCTGGCCTGCGCCGCACAGCCCAACGTCGTCTTTATTCTGGCCGACGACATGGGTTACGGCGACGTCTCGGCCCTGAATGAAAAATCCCGGATACGGACCCCGGCCATCGACGCCCTCTGCCGCGACGGAGTGACCTTCACCGACGCCCATTCGGGCTCTTCGGTGAGCACGCCTTCGCGCTACGGCATCCTGACGGGGCGCTACGCCTTCCGCACGACCCTCAAAAGCGGTGTCACGAACAGCTACTCCCCGCCGCTGATCGCTCCCGGCCGCCGCACGATCGCCACCTTCCTTTCGGAGCTGGGCTATTCGACGGCCTGCATCGGCAAATGGCATCTGGGCTGGAACTGGACCATGCGCGACGGCAAGGTGGACTTCTCCGGCCCGGTCGGGGACGGTCCCGTGACCCGCGGCTTCGACTATTTCTTCGGTATCCCGGCTTCGCTCGACATGCCACCTTATGTATATATAGAAAACGACCGGGTGACGGCGCAGCCCGACCGGACCTCGGCCGACGGCAAGGGCCTGCTGTTGCAGCGCAGCGGTCCGCAGGGAGCCGATTTCGAACACGGGGAGTGTCTCCAGCGCATCACGCGGAAGTCGCTCGAATACATTGCGGCGCAGAGCGCGAAGAAGCCCTTCTTCCTCTACATGCCGCTGACGGCCCCGCATACGCCGATCCTGCCCTCGGAGGAGTTCCGCGGCAAGTCGGGACTCTCGCCCTACGGCGATTTCGTGATGATGGTCGACGACGTGGTCGCGCAGATCGTGGCCCGGCTGAAGGAGCAAGGGCTTTACGAAAACACGGTCGTCGTTTTCGCCGCCGACAACGGCTGTTTCCACGGCGCCGGAGTGAAGGAGATGGAGGCCGGCGGGCACTTCCCCAGCTACATTTACCGGGGTTACAAATCTGACCTCTTCGACGGCGGCCACCGTGTGCCGCTCGTGGTTTCGCGGGGCGGGAAGAATGGCGGGCGCGTCGAGCGGGGACTGGTCTCCCTCACGGATTTCTACGCCACGTTCGCCGAGATGGCCGGTTACCGCCTCACGCCCGGTGAGGGCGAGGACAGTTACAGCCTCTGGGGCGTCGTGACGGGCAAGGGCGGAAACCTGCGTCCCGACGCCGTGCACCATTCGAACAACGGCAGCTTCTCGCTGCGCGAAGGACGCTGGAAGATTCTCTTCACGGCCGGCTCCGGAGGCTGGAGTTTCCCGACCTTTCCCAAGGACAGGGAGTATATCGCCACGCTTCCTTCGATGCAGCTTTACGACCTGGAGAGCGACCCCGGCGAGACGAAAAACGTGATCGCCGAACACCCCGACGTCGTGCGCCGTCTGACCGTCCGGATGCGGGAGCATATCGAACGCGGACGCTCGACGCCCGGACCCGTTCAGACGAACGAAACGCGCGGCGAATGGAAGCAGACCGCTCTGTTTATGAATGAGGCTGAATAATACCCACAGGCCCTCCGAAGGCGTATTTTAACCGGATTGACCAAATATTGACATTTTTTGAATAAGTGTCCAGGGCTGTTTTCTCGGAAACAGCCTTTCTTTGTTGTCGAGTAAAACTTACTAAACCTAAAACTAATTTCTATGAAGGTATTTCGACTATGGTCGCTGATGCTTTCGGCGACAATGCTTTTTCTCGTCGCCTGCGAATCGATGGACGAGAAGGACGGGGGAAAATTTTCGCTCGGTTCCACTTGCCGGATTCTCGAAAGCAGAGGCAATTTCACCAGCTTTATCAAGGCGCTCGACCGCAGCGGTTACCGCAGGCTCGTGGACGGCGGAGGACTCGTGACGGTGTTTGCTCCGGACGATGCCGCATTCGGCAGCTATCTCCAGGAAAAATACGGAACGACGGACGTCGATCAGGTCCCCGTCGAGGAGCTTGCGCTGCTCGTGGGCTGCCACATGATCCAGTTCGCCTACACTCCCGAGGATTTTCTCTCTTTCTCGATGGTCTCTTCCGACGACGGAACGGACACCGGCGACGGTGCGTGCTACAAGTACAAGACCTACGGGCGTCCCGCCATCGAGGAATATACCGATCCGCTCAACCGGCGGAAGGTGAAGATCTTCTCGCGTGAGAAGTACATGCCCGTCTTCTCGACGCGGATGTTCGCCAAACGGGGCATCTCCGATGCGGAGGGCGACTACCGCCTGCTTTTTCCCGACGTGAACTGGCAGGGCGCGAACGATCGTCTCTATGCGGGCAACGCCGCCGTCACGGAGAGCGGCATTCCGACCGACAACGGCTATCTCTATATAGTGGACAAGGTGATGGAGCCTGCGCGTACCGTATATAAAGAGTTGTCGGACAATGCGTCGTCGGCCGATTACTCGCTCTGCAAGGGGCTTTTCGACCGTGTCAGCCTCTACAAGTACGACGCCACCGTTTCGAAGAACTACGCCGGGGCGTCGGGCGACTCGCTGTTCTACTTCTACCACTGGAAAGAACCCCTGCGCACGGCCGAGATTCCCGAGATCGCCAGCGAGTGGACCTACCACGACGAGAGCGGCGTGGTTTTCGACCGCGGCCTGCGCTATGCGAACAACTGCTTCCTGCCCCAGGACGACGTGCTGAAGGAGTACCTGAAAAACTATTTCAGCGAGTACGGCACGCAGACCCAGGAGGATTTCCTCGGCCTGATTCCCAAAAATGCCATCTATCATTTCCTGCGGGCGCACGTCTACGGTACGCGCGACCTGATCCTGCCTTCGGAACTGAACATGAGTCCGGTCGTCGGCGTGAACGGCGAACGCTTCAACCTTTCGACCTCCGAGCTGAAAGACGTGCGTTACTGCTCGAACGGCGTCATTTACGGCATGGACAAGGTCTTCGAACCGGCGGTCTTCACATGCCTGACCGCGCCGCTGTTCCGCTACCCGCAGTTCACCTTCTACGCCCGGGCGTTCAATACGAAGAACATGTACCAGCAGACGGTCGACATGAACAACCGCTTCACGCTCTTCATCCAGAACGACCAGGACCTGGCTACGGCCGGCTATTCGTCGAGCGAGGGTTCCTCCACGCACGGCGACTACACCTTCCGCAGCAAGTCCGGCAACATGAATGCCAACGCCGTGTCGAATCTGCTGATGTCCCAGTTCGTCTACGGCGATCTTCCGGCGCTGGAGGAGACCGACGAACTGCGCTATTTCGTCGCCAAGGATGAAAAGACCTATTTCTATATCAAGGACAAGGCCCTTTTCGACTACTCGGGCAAGGAGTTGAGCGTCAAGGCCAGCTTCGACACCGACAACGGAACGGTCTACCAGACCGACCGGGTGATCCCCGCCCGCGTCGGAGCCTACTCCGAGACGGGCAAGATGCCCGAATACCAGCAGTTCAAGAGTCTGATGATCACCGCCGGGCTGGGCAACAACAGCGGCGGACTGGTCACTCCGATCGCCGACGGACTGGTGTTCTTCCCGACCAACGAGGCGATTCTCGCCGCCAAGGACGCGGGGATGATTCCCGAGGTGGTCGACGGCGACGTGACCGAACTGCGCAAATACCTCCAGTACTATTTCGTACCGCTGAAGAAGAACAAGCTCAACTTCTACCTGCTGCCGGGACTCGGTCCCGAGGGCGCGACTACTGAAGCCTATTCGGGCCGCTACGTCACGCTGTCGGAGTATCAGAACGAGACCGACGCCAAGACGATGGGCATTGCGTGGAATCCCGATGTTCCCGAGTCGCTGACCATTACCGACATGGCCGGCAACACCATTACGACGGAGCCGGGGGTGATCTACCTGCGTACCAACTGCGCGACCTACTCCATCAATACGTGTTTCGATTATCGTACGATGTACGGAAATTAAGGCCGAATCCAAATCTAAACTACATACCAGCGGATGATGAAAAAATTTTCATTTCTACTAATCATAATGGCTGCCGTATGCCTGTCGCCGTGTGCTGTGTTCGCACAGAAACAGGTGCAGGGCAGGAGCGTCAAGAAAGAGACCTATACGATGCGCGGTGTCGTGTCGGACAGCCAGGGCGTACTGCCGGGCGCTACGGTCTATCTGCAGAACAAGGACATGCGAATCATCGTGGGAGCCGTGACGGGTATCCAGGGCGAATACATCCTGGACGTGCCGGCCAATGCCAAGGACCTGACCATCGTGACGGGTTTCGTGGGCTACGTGACGCAAAAGGTCCCCTATACCGGACAGCGGGTCTACGACGTGCGCCTGAAGGAGGATTCCAAATCCATCCAGTCGGTCGTCGTCGAGGGTAAGGTCTCCCGCAAGAACGAGGTGGGCGTCAAGCGCGAAAACCTCGGTACGGCAACCGAATACCTCGACGTGACGCAGTTCGAGGACATGAGCGTGACCTCCGTCGACCAGATGATCCAGGGCCGTATGGCTAACCTCGACATCGTTGCGGCGTCGGGCGACCCCGGTACGGTCTCCACGATCCGCATCCGCGGTTCGGCGTCGCTCAACTCCAGCAACGAACCGCTGATCGTGATCGACGGCATCCCGCAGGACAACGAGATCGACGAGGACTTCAACTTCGGCGACGCCAACGTCGAGGATTTCGGCGCCCTGTTGAGCATTTCGCCCAACGACATCCAGTCGATCGAGATCCTCAAGGACGCGGCCGCCACGGCGCTCTGGGGACCCCGTGCCGCCAACGGCGTGATTCTGATCGTGACCAAGCAGGGCGGCGTGCACAAACCCCGTTTCTCGTTCTCCCAGAAGTTCGACTATTCGTTCGAACCCAAACCGATTCCGCTGCTCAACGGTCCGGAGTATGTGACGCTGATGCAGGACGCCCTCTGGAACTGGATCAAGGACGGCGACTACGCCCAGGATCGTGTGAAGAAGCTGACCAACCAGAAGGACATTCTCTACGACCGCTCCTACGAGTATTTCAACGAGTTCAACTGCAACACCGACTGGCTCGACCTGATTTCCCGGAATTCGCTCAACTCCACGACGGACTTCTCGATGGACGGCGGCGGCGAGGTCGCCAACTACCGCTTCTCGCTGGGATACGAGGACCGCGACGGTACGACCAAGGGAACCGACTACTCGCGCATCACCTCGCGCCTGAACCTGGTGATCAAGTTCTCGCGCAAGTTCCGCGTCGAGTCGAAGTTCGACTACACCGAGTCCACGCGCAACCAGCCCTACGGTTCGACCTCCAGGGACCTGGCCATCGGTGCGACCGAGAATGCGGACAACGAGGCCAATTCGGTCTACGCCATCAACGAGCAGCTGAAAAAGCCGGTCCGCAACACGGCCATGATCAAGATGCCCAACATGAGTCCCTGGGTGCTGGACCAGTACGGCAACCCCACGAACGAGTATTTCAGCGCTCCCGAAAGCTCGTTGCAGGGAACCTTCCCCAACCCGCTCGCGCATGCGCTCGAATCGACCCAGAAGACCAAGTCGCGCTCCGTGGGCGCCAATTTCGCCGTGGTGTACAATCCGATTCCGGGACTGACCGTCCAGGGAACCGTTTCCTACCGGCTTTCGGCCATCCGCACCAACGGCTTCCTGCCTTCGTCGGTGATGAACGTGAAGTGGTCCAACCAGAACTACAACCAGGGTCTCGAAGCCCAGTCCAACAAGGCCGTCACGTTCGCCGACGTGAATGTCAACTACGCGGTGAACCTCGGGCGGCACAATATCCAGGCTACGCTCCGCGACCAGATCGAGGCGACCAACAATAACAGTTACAGCATCACCACGACCGGCAGCGGCGCCGAGGCGGTCAGCTCGCCTTCGTCCGAAGGAAAGATCATCAAGATGAACTCCGCCTGGGCCAAGCGGCGCACGGTGGGGCTGGTGGGCAGTCTGAATTACGTTTACGACGAGCGTTACGCCCTGAACGTCGCGGCCCGTCTGAACGCCAACTCCAATACCGGCCGCAACAACCGCTGGTCGGCTCTGCGTCCCTCCGTCTCGGCCGTCTGGCGTATCAACAACGAGAAGTTCATGAAGCAGGCGAAGTGGGTCGACGAACTGCGGCTGAAAGCCAGCTGGGGTAAGAGCGAACGCGTGCCCGCGGCAAGTTTCGTCACGGGAACCTTCGCTTACGAGGACGCCTACATGGACCGTCCCTCGATCAAACCCAACCAGATGCAGCTCGACAACCTCCGGCCCGAGATCGTCTCTTCGTACAACCTGGGCGTCGAGGGTGCGTTCCTGAAGAACCTGATCCGCTTCAGCTTCGACTACTACAACAAGGAGACCACCGACCTGATCATGGAGAACATGGCCATCCAGTCGACGACGGGTTACAGTTCCGTGCGCCGGTACAACGGCGGCGACGTGCGCAACCGGGGTTGGGAGTTTTCGTTGAGCCTGAACAACATCGTCAAGGCCGGTAAATTCAGCTTGAGTCTCTCGAATATCAACCTCTCGCGCAACGTCAACGAGATCACCTCGCTGCCCGAAAGCATGGTCGCCGAGAAGTACACGATCGGCAACGGCAACTACGCCCGTAAGATCATGGAGGGTAATCCGATCGGTTCGATCTACGGCTATATTTTCGAGGGCGTCTACCAGAATTACGACGAGACGCTGGCCCGCGACGCCAGCGGCGAACTTATCCGCGACGTCAACGGCAACACGGTTCCCATCCGCGTGGGCGGAACGACCCGCATGCACCCCGGCGATGCCAAATACAAGGATATAAACCACGACGGCGTGATCGACGAGAGGGACATCGTCTATCTCGGCTCCTCGTTCCCGACGATCACCGGCGGCGGAAGCCTCGTGCTGAAATACAAGGGGTGGCAGCTGCGTACGTCGCTGCACTTCCGCCTCGGCCACAGCATCGTCAACAAGGTGCGCCACGACCTCGAAAACATGAACACCGGTAACAACCAGTCGAAGAACGTGCTCCGCCGTTGGCGTTACGAGGGCGACGACACCGACGTACCCCGCGCTTTGTGGGGCGTGAACTACAACTCGATGGGCAGCAGCAAGTTCGTCGAGGACGGGTCGTTCCTCAAGATCAAGGACATCACGTTGAGCTACCGCATTCCCCAGTCGTTCTGCTCGAAACTGGGCATAACCAACGCGATGCTTTCCCTGACGACCTACAACCTGTTCACCTTTACGAACTATTCGGGACAGGACCCCGAGGTGGGTGTCGGCGCAGGGGCCTACGGACTGGCCATCGACTCGAGCCGCACGCCGCCTTCGCGCCGCGTAGCTTTCAATATTTCGTTTAGCTTCTAAATCGTGAGAATTATGAATAAAAGATATTTTTTCAACACGCTGAAAGCGTTGTTCCTGCTGCTGCTGGTGTCGGGAGGGACGGCATGCAACAGCTGGCTCGACGTGAAGCCCGAGAACGAGCAGCCCAACGACGAGTTCTGGAATAATAAGGAGGAGGTCGACGCCGTCATGATGGGCGCCTACCAGCAGCTCCGCAGCAGCCTCGAACTGCTGGTGCGCTGGGGCGAACTGCGCGGGGACGTTACGATCCTGGGTCCCGGTCTGACCTCGAACGAGAACATGCTCGCGGTCAAGGGGCTTGAAATCAAGGATACCAACCCCATCTGCAAATGGCAGCAGTTCTACAACGCAATCGGACGCTGCAATGCGGTCATCCGGTATGCGGCCGACGTGCTGCCCCGCGACAAGACCTTCACGCAGAAGGCCTGCGACGCCTACGTCGCCGAAGCGAAGTGGGTGCGCGCCCTGTGTTATTTCTACCTCGTCCGCACGTTCCGCGACGTGCCCTACGTGACCGAACCCTACCTGAACGACAGCCAGGAGTTCCGTATTCCGAAGAGCGACGGAATGGAGATCCTGAAAACGATCGCCGCCGACCTGCGGGAGTGCGCGCAGCAGATCCCCGTGGCCTACGATCCCGGATCGTGGGAGAACAAGGGACGCGCTACGGTCTGGGCGCTCTACGCCCTGCTGGCCGACATCTACCTCTGGACGGAGCAGTACGACGAGACGATCGCCATGTGCGAGAACATCGAGAAGTCGGGTCTCTATACGCTGCTTCCCACGGAGAGCTGGTATCAGATCTACAATCCGGGCAATTCCGAGGAGAGCATCATCGAATTGCAGTGGAGTGCGGCACAGCTCCAGACCAACAACCTGTTTGCGTGGTTCTACAACGAAAGCAACAATAACAACTACGCCATTTCCGATGCGGCGATGTCCAAGTTCGCCGAGTTCCCCGACGAGACGGACGTGCGCGGTTCGGGCGGCAGTTACATCGAAGCGAGCGCCAAGGTGTGGAAGTACGCCGGAACGGCGACAGGCGTCGAGAACCTCCGCGAATCCTCGCAGCGCGACGCGAACTGGATCTTCTACCGGCTGGCCGACGTGCTGCTGATGAAGGCCGAGGCCTACGTCATGCGGGGCGCTGAAGGCGATTCGGACGCGGCTTACGCCATCATCCGGCAGATCCGCGAACGCGCCGGTTACACGATGCATCCCGACATGCCGGACAGCCAGTCGGAAGCGATCGACCTGGTGCTGGACGAGCGTCTGCGCGAACTCTGCTTCGAAGGCAAGCGCTGGTTCGACCTGGTGCGGGTGGCGGTGCGCAACGACGGGCAGTATAAGAACAAGCTGGTCTCGCTGCTGCTCCAGAACGTGGCCGCCAAGGACCGCCCGCTCTACCAGGCCAAGTTGCAGAACACCTACGGCTACTACCTGCCGATCAATGAGAGCGACATGATCGCCAGCGGCGGCGTTCTCGTACAGAATCCCTACTACCTATAACCGAACCGACAAAAATGGACTTTATGCGTAAAATAATAGCAATCATAGCGGGCCTGCTACTGCTGGGCAGCTGCGACGACCCGTACAAGGATCAGGTGTTCCGCGCGTACGACGAACAGCCCGTCGGCGAGTGGCTTGCCGGCCAGCCCGAATTTTCGATGTGGGTCGCCATGCTCCGGAAGGTCAACCTGTACAATGCCATGAATCTCGGCAACGGGCAGTTCACCTGCTTCGTGGCGGACAACACCGCCGTGGAGACCTACCTGCGGGAGAAGACCGACTACGATTCGGTCGAAGAGATGCCTGCCGACGAGATCGACTTCCTGCTTCGTTACCACATCATCAGCGGCGCCAAGATGGCCAGCGCGAACCTGATGCTGAAACTCTCGCTGCCGACCCTTACGGGCGATTACCTCACGGCCGGGATCAACATCGACACCCAGCGGCGGTATATCGACAACGGCGAGGACAAGGAGCCGTCGTTCCTCGTCCGCAAGGACATCGACCTCTCGAACGGCGTCATCCATACGTTGGACAAGCCGCTGGAGCCGTTGACCCAGAGCGTCTGGGACATTATCTCCGGCAATCCGTCCTATTCGATCTTCGCCGGTGCGGTCGAATCCTGCGGGCTTGGCGAGTGGCTCGACAACACCTACCGGACGATTGGGGAGACTACCATCCGCGAGAACAAGACCGTGCTGGTCGTTTCCGACGAGGTGTTCCGCAGCCGCGGCATCAACAGCCTGGACGACCTGAAAGCCTGGTTCGGCGGCGGCGATCCGGCCGACAAGGAGTCGGACCTCTATCAGTTCATGCTCTATCACATGATGGACAAACTGAACGGATATGCCGAGCTGACGACTTTCCCCTCGGGTTATAAGTCCATGACGATCTACTCCTGCTCCGAGATCAAGGGCATTTCGGTTCTCGATACGGGCAGCTCCATCGATTTCAACCCGCAGGCCGGCGCGGAGAGTTTCCGCATCGTCGAGGCGCGGCGCGATATCCCGGCCAAGAACGGCTATGTGCATGAAATCGACAACCTGGGCGTGCTTCCGGAGACGATGGCGCATTACGTCGTGGTCTGGGAACCCACCGACAAGGTCGAGTTCCAGGCCGTGCCGTTCTACCGCTCGGAGAAGGGCGAGGGCGACGGGGCGCAGAAATACAGCCTGATCGAGAACGGCCTCGACGTCCCCGGCATCCGCTGGGAGGCGATTCCCGAGACCAAGGCCGAAGTGTGGTATCACAGCGAGTACGTGGGTAACGGACGCTATCTTTACAGCGACGCCCTCTACTGGAATATGGGCGACATCGGCTGGCTCGAAGTCGACATTCCGGTGCTTCCTGCCGGAACCTATACGTTCACCATCGAGAAGTCGAACGACGCCGACTACGGCGGCAAGTGCAACATCCTGTGGGACGACGTGGCCATGGGCAACGACCGCAACTTCGTCAACGGCGACAACGTGGGATCGTGGGGCAACCGCACGCTGTTGAGCGAGGAGACCCACACGGTGCGTTTCACGGTCGGTTCCACCGGCGGCATCTGCGGATTCGACCGCATCACGTTCGTCCCCGTGGAAGAGTAGTTCTGTGTGCCTGAATCTAAAAAAATGAAGACTATGCATATTCCTGAAAATATGATCCTGAAAACTTTGGGTTGTCTTGCGGTTCTGGCGGTCTCGGCCTGCACCAACGCCGTGGACGACTACTATACCGGCGGCGAGACGGCCACCGGGGAAGGAACGGTGCTCCAGTATCTGGAAAAGACACCCGACTATTCCGAATTCGTGAAACTCGTCGGCGAGACCGGCATGACCGAAATCCTGTCGGGGAAGGACCTGGTGACGGTCTGGGCGCCGACCGACGCGCAGATGCCCGCCGGGGTGGCTGCGATGAGCGACGCCGAGAAGCTGCGTCTCGTACGCAATCACATTTCGATCACGACGATCTTCAGCCGCAACCTCGCGCGTCTTTCGACCGTGGGGACGATGGCCGGCAAATACCTGACCGTGGGAAGCGCTTCGGGAACCTACACCATCGACGGCATCGCGATTTCCGAGATGGACCGGGTGTTCGAGAACGGCGTCGTCCACCGGGTCTCCGAATGGCTTGCGCCGCGCAAGAATCTCTACCAGTGGCTTGAGGAGGCCGGCGACGACTATTCGCGGTTCCGCGATACGCTGCTGGCCCATAACGTCCGGGTCTTCGACAAGGAGAACAGTCCGATTCTCGGCGTGGACGAGAACGGCCGGATCATCTACGACTCGGTGTGGATCGTCAAGAACGACCTGCTGAAGGACCTCGATCTGAACGACGAGAGCATCCGCTATACGCTTTTCGTTCCGGACAACGATGCCTTCGAGGCGATGTTCCGGGAGAAGACCGAGTATCTGAACAGTGTCGAGCGTGAAGTGACGCCGGCGGATACCGTGCTGTGGTCGACCTGGATGATGAAGGCCGCCCTCCACACCGGACTGGTCGACTTCCAGCCGGGCAGTTCGCTGAAATCGGTCCTCGGCAAGGAGATCCGCACCGACTACCAGACGGTGCTCGATCCTGTCGAGATGAGCAACGGCCGCATCTGGCCCATGAGCGAATGTTACGTTCCGCGCAGCGTTTATTTCGAGAACGTCTGGTTCAATCCCTATTACCTGCGCAAGGAGATTATCGACGGCGGAGGCAACATCACCAAGAATCCCGGAACCTACGACTCCTACAAGAACACGATCAACAACGTGAACAGCCGGTTGGTTCCCGACAAGTTGGCGGTGTTCTTCCAGTACACGACCAACTTCGACGGCAACTATTACCAGTTCAAGAGTTGTACGTATGACGAAGAACAGCTGCTCAACGTTCCGCTGAACATCATGCCGGGCAAGTACAGCGTTCAGTGCCACCTGGTCAGCTACAAGTTCAACAACGCCAACCAGACCGATATTCTGGATATCTACCAGGTTCACGGCGAGAACGACATGACCCTGATCGGGCGCGCCGAGGGTATCGTGGCCAATGCGTTCGACGACGGCGCAGCCACCGGCAACGGCACGATCGGCTTGCTGACCAAAGAATACGAGATCACCGGCAAATACGGGCAGCTCGAACTGCGGATCGTCATTCCCGGCAAGTATACGATGGGCGAGAAGCGACGGATCTGCGTGGGACGGATCGTTCTGACCCCGACCGACAATTATTAATCCCTAAAAAGAGTGAAAAATGCGTAATTTCATAACATACATTTTGTTTCTGTCCGTGCTCTTTGCAGGGGGACGTGCAGTGGCGGCGCAGCCTCATCAATACCGGGATCCGGCCGAAGGCCATTTGGTCGTGGGTCTTGTGCTGGATGCCGATACCCGCAAGCCGGTGGCGGCCGCGCAGGTCAGCTCCGGCGAACTGGCCAAATCGGTGGTGAGCGGCCCGAAAGGCGTTTTCCGGGCGAAAACCTTCTCCCGGGATGCCGTGCTCAACGTGATCAAGGAGGGCTATTTTTCGGCCCGGGTGAATCTGCTCGGCCGTGACAGCCTGGTGGTTTACCTGCAACAGGCGGACAAGACGCTGAGAACCGACCGTTACTACTCGCCCGACGGCGTCGTGCCGATGTCCGACAGGACCAGCACGGCCCAGGCCATGGATATCAAGGATGTCAACCGGGGCTATTTCTCGGTGAGCGACGCGCTCACGGGCCGTTTCGCGGGCCTGCGCGTAAGTTCCAAGGGCGGCATGGTGGGTGAAGGCTCCTTTTTCAACCTGCGCGGCAACCGCACCCTGCTGGGGCAGAATACGCCGCTGCTGGTCGTTGACGGGGTCCCCTTCATTTCGGACCAGAACACTTCCAATATCATCAACGGATTTTCGGCCGACCTGCTCGAACCGGTCAACTTGAACAACATCGAGCAGATCACCTTCCTCAAAGGAGCCGATGCAATGCCCTACGGCTCGCTGGGCAGCAATGGCGTGCTGCTGATCAACACCGAGCGCGGTAAGGTGAGCCGTACGCTGGTCGAATTCCAGACCGTCGAGGGCGTGGGCTTCATCAACAAGACGCTGCCTCTGCTTTCTGGACTCGATTTCAGCCGTTACATCGCCGACATCGCCGGAAGCCGCTACGCCGATTCGGAAGAGATCGGAAAGGCGTTCCCCTTCCTGAGCGGCAACATGACGCCTGCCGAGCAGGTGCGCTACGGTTTCAACACCGACTGGCAGAAGGAGATCTTCTCGCCCGCCTTCGTATCGGACAATACGCTGAAGGTGCGGGGCGGCGACGCCGTGGTCCAGTACCTCGTGACGGCCGGTTATCAGAAAGGCAACGGTGTGGTCGACGGAACCAAGCGCGACAAGTTCTACACCAACGGCAACACCAACATCAACTTCAGCGAAAAGCTCAGCGCCTTCGCCTCCATCTCCTTCGATTTTCTGGAGATGAAGCTTCAGGAGCAGGGCCTCTCGCCCCAGACCAACCCCCTGCTGGCGGCCTATTCGCACTCCCCGCTGACGGGTGTCTACGAGGTCGACGACAAGGGCGCCATCCTGACCGAGTATGCGAAGATCGACCCGACGATGAACATTTCCAACCCCGTCGCCATGCTGACGGGCATCGAGGGCAAGAACAAGATCTACGACTTCCTGGTGAACACGGGTCTGAACTACAATATCCTGAAAAACCTGAAGGCGGACTTCACGTTCGGCATCTTCTACCGCTACATCAAGGACGACATCTTCATCGGCGGTTTGAGTTCGGGCACGATCGCCCCGCTGATGGGCGGCCTGGCCCTCAATACGGTGCGCAGCGGCTCCTCGGAGTCGAGGGACTATTTCGGCAAGGTCGGCCTGTCCTACAACCTCACCTCCGGCAGCCACCGGCTCGACCTGAAAGGCGGCTGGCAGATGATCTCCTCGCGCACGCAGGCCAGCAGCGGATCGGGTATCAACACGACGACCGACCGCTACCGCTCGCTTTCCAACGTCTCCTCCGTGGGCCGCACCTCGGGCGGCTACGCCGAGCTGCTGAACTGGATGAACTTCTATCTGAAGGCCGACTACAACTACCGGGAACAGCTCTACCTTTCGGCCACGGGCGTGGTGGACGCCTCTTCGACCTACGGCGCGTACAGCGACCGCTGGTACGTGTTCCCCGGCTTCAAGGCCGGCTGGAAGATCAGCAACGCCCCCTTCCTGCGCAACAGCAAGGCGGTTTCCGGCCTGATGCTGCGCGGTGAGTACAGCGTCAACCCCAACAGCCGTTACAGCAGCGCCTACGGCAGCTATTACTACATGCTGCAACTGCTGCGCGACGTGAGCGGCCTGGTCCGTGCGGGCGTTCCCAACCAGAAGATCGGTCCCGAGCGCGTGACCAACATCGACCTGGGTGTGGACTTCTCGCTGCTGGGCGACAAGTTTACGCTGAGCGCCGACATCTTCGAGGAGTATACCCGCCACATGATCGTCGACACCAAGGCATCGCCCGTCTACGGTTCCGGTGTCATCTATAAGAACAGCGGTTCGATGCGTTCGCGCGGTGCGGAAATCAGCGCCAGTGCGCTGCTCGTGGGCGGCAAGTTCCGCTGGCGCGTCGGCGGTAACATCGCCTACTACAAAACCCGCGTCATGAGCCTCGGCGGCCAGGATCAGCAGATCATCGACCTCGGCGACGGCGTGACGCTCGTCAACCGGGTAGGGGAGGCTCCCTTCTCCTATTACGGACACCGCGCCGACGGCATTTACGCCACTTCCGAGCAGGCAACGTCCGACGGGCTGGCGACCTTGAGCGGCTATGCGTTCACCGGCGGCGACGTGCGGTTCCGCAGCCTCGACGGGAACAAGCTCATCACCGATGCCGACCGCGAGGTGCTCGGCTGCGCCGATCCCGATTTCTTCGGCGGATTCTATACCAAGATGAGCTGGAAGGGCTTCTCGCTGTTCGCCAACTTCTCGTTCAGCCACGGCAATCAGGTTTACAACGCCACGCGCCGTTACAACGAACTGGGCAACGGCTTCTCCAACCAGGCCGCCAGCATGGGGCGCCGTTGGGTGGCCGAAGGACAGGTCACGGACATTCCGCGTGTGGTTTACGGCGATCCCGCCGGCAACAACCGCTTCTCCTCGCGTTGGATCGAGGACGGCTCCTACCTGAAACTCAAGGAGCTGACCCTTTCGTGGGAGACCCGCAAGAAACTGCTCTTCATGACCGGTTTCAAGGTCTTCATCACGGGTGAGAACCTCTTCTGCTTTACGGATTACACGGGCGCCGACCCCGAGTTCGCCTACTCCTACGACATGGCCATGCAGGGCATGGACGTAGCGAAGATTCCCGTGCCGAAATACGTGAAGATCGGTCTTATCCTGAATTTTTAACGGTCAAAACGATACGAGATATGAAACTGTTCAAACTGATGATAACGGTGATCTGCGCCGCTTCGCTGGCAACCTCCTGCGAAAGTTTCTTCGACCAGACTCCCGACAACATGCTCGATGCGGACGACAACTACACCGACCGCTCGAACGTATACGCCTCCTTCATGGGTCTGATGGCCACTTTGCAGGACGTGGCGCCCAAAATCGTGGTTACGGGCGAATTGCAGGGTGACCTGATAACGCCTACGGACCAGGCTCCCGACAGCTATTGGGAGGTGTACCGTTACGGCGTGCAGCCGGGCAATACGGTGGCCGATCCCGCGCCCCTGTACCGGATCGTGATGAACTGCAACGACTTCCTGCGCAACGCCATCGACTACAACGCCAGCTATCCGGGCGTCATTCCGGTCAGCACCTACCGGCAGATGATCGCCGGAGCGGTCACGCTGCGCGCCTGGGCCTACCTCAACATCGGCAAGCTCTACGGCAAGGCCGTCTATTACGACTACGCGATGACCGGCGAGGTGGATTTGAGCAAGCTTCCCCTCCTGACGTTCGACGAACTGATTCCCGAGCTGATCCACTTCATGAACACGGGCGTCGACAACATCAACGGACTCCGCCGCGTGGACATCAACACGATGTTCGGCACGACGGGTATCTGGGGCAGCGTGCCCATCTCGCCCGACGCGCTGATGTGCGAGCTTTACCTCTGGAACAGGGACTACGAGTCCGCGGCGAAGAAGGGTATCAACCTGATCACGGGACAGGCTCTGGCTCCTGCCGGCGATGGCAACAAGTTCACGCTTTCGGAGCAGTTCGGCAAGACGAAGGAGTGGCACACGCTTTTCTCCGAGTCGCCGGCCAACCCCCAGACCAACGAGGGCCTTACGATGGTGCTCTACGACTATTCGCAGCGTCAGATCAACCCGCTTTACTCGCTCTTTTCGTCCGACCCGACGTGCGAGTATTACGTGAAGCCGACTTCGGTGATGACCTCCCGCTATACGGGCCGCGATTACCAGTCGGGAGTGCAGACCGTCAAGGATCCGCGGGGCGTCGGCGTATCTTATACGACAAGTATGGGAGAATCCGTGCTCAACAAGTACAACCTGAACCGTACCATTCAGCAGCAGGATGCGCCGATCTATATCTACCGCGCGGCGGAAATCCATCTGATGATCGCCGAGGCGCTCACCGCGCTGGGCAACTACGATGCCGCCGATGCCGTCCTCAACGACGGGTTCAAACCCTATTACGTTTCGGGCAACCGCTACAATCCGCCGTTCGACGCGCCGATCTACGCGTTCGAGAAGCTGAAGGGCGGTCTGGGTGTCCGCGGACGGCTCAACATTCCGGAAGTCCGTTCGACGGATGCACGTTTTATGGGAGATCGTAATCCCGAAACCCCGGAGTACGCCGAACGGAGACGTGTCGTGCTCGACAGCCTGATCATCGAGGAGACTGCACGCGAACTGGCCGGCGAGGGCAAGCGCTGGTTCACGATGATGCGCATTGCACGCAACACCGACAATCCCACGATGCTCGCCCGGATGGTGACCCGCAAGTTCCCGGTCGCCGAGCGGGAGGCCTATGCGGCGAAACTGGAGGATCCCGCCAACTGGTTTATCGACTATGACCTGGAGCTGGAAAACTAAACAAGTGAATTGCGAACCATTACGAAGATAAAGCTATGAAGAAGATTCTGATCGTACTGCTTCCGGCAGTGATCGCAATATGCGCCCTCTCGTGTTCGAAAGACCTGACCGCTGAATCGCCCCTGATCGACATGGGCGGTTCGGACGAGGGCGGTTCGTCGGGCAACCCCTACTGGGACTGGGCCGATAAATTCCCGGGCATCGTCTCCCCGAACATCGAACGTGCGTTCGGCGTGCAGGTGACCGTCAAGGGCGGTTACGAGCCGATCGCCTATGCACCCGATTCGGCCGTGCTCCAGAGCACGGGCCTTTACGTCGCTTCGGGCGATGCCGTCGAGATCGAAGTGCCCCAGGGCACGTCCGACCTGCAATACCAGATCGGCGCAGGCCACAAACTGCTCTCCGGTCAGCTTCGCCAGCGTTACGAGAACGTGGTGACGCGCGGCGTGCTGCATCCCGGGACCAACTCCGTTTCGAGCTATTTCGGCGGCTATCTCTATTTCTGCTATCCGGCCGATAAGGTTCCCGCGGGGGATATAACCGTTACGGTGAACAATGCGGTTCCTTCCGATGACTACGTGCAGGGCGAAACCAACCTGCGCGAGTGGATCAACACCATGATCGAGCGCGCCGCGCTGCTGGCTGCGCCCAGCGAAGACGCCGATTCGATGGCGTTCCTCAACTGGACGGAGTTGGTTTCCGACAAGGTGATCCTCACGGCGGGCGTCGCCGAGATGAGTGCGATGACCGACCCCGACGGCGTGCTGGACTACTACGGCAAGATCGTCGACGCCTATTACCGTTTCGGCGGCTACGATCCCGCCAACCAGCCTCCGATGCGTGTTTATTCGGACATCCAGCTTCCGGATGCCGGACAGACGGCGCTTTTCCCGACGGCCAACGTTCAGCAGTACGGCGGCTATCCGATCGGATTCCTGCGCGGACAGTCGGCCACGTCGCCCGTCGATGAGAAGAAGCTGATCAACACGACGCTGCTGCAGGCGCAGACCGACGGCGCGACGAACTGGTTCAACGTCTTTTTCGGCTTCGGAGAAGCGGTGAAAAGCCCCTGGCAGGAGAGCGACAAACTGTTGCAGCCCTCGCTGAATATCGGCTACTACCACTATGCGCAGACGCTCGGCCTCTGGCCCGGACAGGTGGTCAACTTCGCCGACAATGTCGAAAAACTCAACAAGGAGTTCGCGCGGACGACCAATAACCGGGACAACGGCATCATGTACGGTCATGCCAACGACAACGTCCGCACGACGATGATGATTCAGCTGGCCGACTTCCTGGGCTGGGGCATCTTCCCCTATGTCTCCCAGCGTGCCCGCGAACTCGGGTTCGAATACGAGGCCGACGAGCTGCTCGGGGGACAGGTCGCCTGCGACTTCTTCGCCATGAGCGCCTGCGAGTACGCCGACCGCAACCTGCTGCCGTTCTTCCGCCGCTGGCACTTCCCCTGCTCGACCATTGCCATCCGTTATATGAAGCAATTCCGCGAACTGGGCGAGGACGAGCAGTTCTGGACCAGCTACGACGGTTCGACGGTTCCCTCGTTCGAGTCCCGGACCCCGAACAAGAGCATCGTACGGCCCTCTTCCCGGCTGAAATTCGACATGGCCGACGGCGACGACAAACTCAACTGGTACTTGAGGGGTGTCGCCTGGGACTACAATGCCTATAACGATCCGGTCAATCCCCGGTGCGACACGGTCATCCGTGCCAATGGAACGGCGTTCACCGGCAACTCGATCGCCAATCCTGCCTGGAAGAACGCCTTCGACGGCAACACCAGCAATTCGAACGGACTTCTCGGCCACATGCAGCCGGCGACGGGTTCGAGCTGGGCACATATCCCGTTCTACATTTTGAGTTTCACCGGACCGGGCGAGGATACGCCCGAGGACGACGATTTCGAATACTCGCAGGAGCCGGTGACCTTCAATACCTTTGCCCTCTGGAATATCGCCAACTACTATTTCACCAGCTATATCTACGACATCGAGTACTACGACGACGCGACCCGGACGTGGAAACCCACCGTCCCCAGCGAGTTCAAACTGCTGTACAATTCCAACTGGGAGTTCTACTACTTCGAACAGGAGTACACGACGACCAAAGTGCAGTTCAAGTTGCAGCCCATCACGCCGGGTACTTCGGGCTATTCCATTACGCAGATGTGCGAAATGGGCTTCGGGCTGGTCGAGGAGAAGACGGAATAACATGCGGAACTAAAACAGAATATCATGAATAAAACCCTTTTTGCACTGGGAGCTTCGGCTGCGGCGCTCGCCGCAGGCAGCGCGACGGCCGCGAAGCAGCCCAACATCATCCTGATCATGGTCGACGACATGGGCTATTCCGATGTCGGATGCTACGGCGGCGAGATTCCCACGCCCAATATCGACCGCCTCGCAAAGAGCGGAGTGCGTTATACGCAGTTCTACTCCACGGCCCGTTCGTGCCCCACGCGGGCGAGCCTGATGACGGGACTGTATGCCCATCAGGCGGGTATCGGCGGCATGTCCGAGGACCCCGTTCCCGGGCGCAAGCCGGGTGCTCCGGTTCCGCAGAAACCCGTCGCCTACCAGGGGTACCTGAACCGGAACTGCGTGACGATGGCCGAGGTGCTGAAGGGTGCCGGCTACCATACCTACATGTCGGGCAAGTGGCATCTGGGTATGCACGGGCAGGAAAAATGGCCTTTGCAGCGCGGCTTCGACCGTTTTTACGGCATCCTGGCCGGCGCCACCAGCTACCTTCAGCCGCACGGAGGCCGCGGGCTGACGCTAGACAACACCAAACTGACGCCTCCGGAGGCGCCGTATTACACCACCGATGCCTTCACCGACTATGCCATCGAGTTTCTCGACAGTAACAAGGGCGACGGAAAGCCTTATTTCCTCTACCTGGCCTATAACGCACCCCACTGGCCGCTGCATGCCAAGCAGGAGGACATCGACAAGTTCCTCGGCAAGTACGATGCGGGCTGGGAGAAGATCCGCGAGGCGCGTTTCCGCCGTCAGGCCGAACTGGGCATCGTCGACGACACGTGGGAACTTGCCGAGTGGGAGTCGCGCCGCTGGGAGGATCTGACGGACAAGGAGCGTGAAGACGCCGCCCTGCGCATGTCGGTCTACGCCGCACAGGTGCATTGCATGGACTACAACGTGGGCCGTGTGCTCGACTGGGTCGAGAAGAGCGGCGAAAAGGACAATACGCTGATCGTTTTCCTCTCGGACAACGGCGCCTGCGCCGAGCCGCATACCGAGACCGGTTTCGGCACGGTGGCCGACATCAACGATCCCAACAGCTGGGTGGCTCCCTCCTACGGACTGCCGTGGGCGCAGGTGAGCAACACGCCGCTGCGCAAGTACAAGGTGCGCGCCTACGAGGGCGGTCTGGCCGTTCCGCTGATCGTTTCGTGGCCCAAGCGTTTTTCGCGCTACGACGGTCAGATCCGTGACAACGTGAGCTTCCTGCCCGACCTGATGGCGACGTTCGTCGACGTGGCGGGGGCGACCTATCCCGCGACCTACAACGGCAACGACATCCATCCGCTGGAGGGCAAGAGCCTCGTGCCGACGGTCCGCAAGCCGAAGACCGTACTCCACGACTACCTTTTCGGTGAGCATTTCGACAACTGCTACGTGCGCCACGGCGACTGGAAGGCCGTCAAGGACGAGAAGTCGAGGGAGTGGGAGTTGTTCAACATCCCGGCCGACCGCTCCGAGCGTCACAACCTCGCCGCGCAGCATCCCGAGATTCTCGACGAACTCGTGGCTCGGTGGAAGGAGTGGGCCGCGACGCACGAGGTCTACCCGAAGAAGCTGAAGAAATAGCCTGTGCAGCTCCGGAACGACGGGCGGGAATGCCGCCCGGAACCGTTCCGGAGCCGTGCCGGTTTCCGACCGGAGAATGCGAGCCGCGGCGTCCCCGCGGCTCGCATCCGCAGGCGGCCGTCGGGTGCGGTCGTTTCGGGAGACATACGAAAACATTCGATTTGTCCGTTCGGAAACAAATTTCTACCTTTATTGTTGGACTCGCTTATGAAAAGATTCGTCATATCGCTGTTTTTGCTGATCGGATGCGCGGGATTCGTCTCGGCCCGGAACTATGCGCTGGTCAGTTACAACGCGGACAACGGCCTTTCGCACAATACGGTCCGGTGCATCGCCCAGGACCAGCGCGGATTCATGTGGTTCGGTACGGCGGACGGTTTGAGCCGTTTCGACGGGGTTGTTTTCCGCGTCTATAACTCCGAGAACCTCCGCCACGGACTGCTGAACACGTCGGTCCATGCGCTGTGCGCCGACCGCAAAAACCGCCTTTGGGTCGGGACCGAGCAGGGTGTCTACCTCTACGACGAGCGCAAGGACGCCTTTTCCCATTTCGGCGTCCGCACCCAGTACGGCGTGGTCATCACCGGGCGCATCACCCGCATTTTCGAGAACGGCGACGGCAAAATCTGGATCGGCACGGAGGCCCAGGGCTTTTTCGTCTACCATCCCGAGGACGGCACGCTTGAGCAGAACAGCCGCCTGGCCGATGCCGTGACCGACATGGCCGGCGGTCCGGACTGGAATGTTTTCGTGAGCGCCCGCAACGGCACGGTCGCCGAGTTCGACAGCGAGGGCAGACAGCGCCTGACGGTCCTTTCGACGGAGCGGAACGCCCATGTCTCCTCCGTCCGGTCGCTCTGTTACAACAACGACGAGCTGTGGAGCTGTTTCGAGACCGACGGACTCGCGAAAATGACCTGGTCGGGCGACAGCGCGGCGAAATGGACGCGGCGCGGCGAGATTCCGGCCCGGGTGCTGCTGCCGCTTTCGCGCGGCGAACTGCTGGTGGGTTCCGACGACGGGCTGTTCGTCTTCTACACCGGGTCGGGCGAGATCGACCCCGTGACGGACATGACGGTCCGCAGCGAGCCTTACACCTATACGGTCAATGCGCTTTTCCGCGACCGCGAGGGCGGAATCTGGGTCGCCACGCAATACAACGGCATCACCTACCTTCCCCGCCGCCTCAAACCCGTCGAACACATGTCGCTCAAGATCGGCGAGCGGGGCAAGACGCTCGCCACGGCGTTCGCCGAGGACGACGACGGCAATCTGTGGGTGGCCATCGACAAGCGGGGCGTGCTGAAAGTCGACGCCCGGGGCCGTGTCGACACGGAGCCTTTCCACGGCGCTTCCGAGTCGTTCCGCCGCGAGGTGAAGAATGTCCGCACGATGCTTGTCGCCGGAGGCCGCCTGTGGCTGGGAACCCTTGCCGGGGGCGTCTATGCCTGCGATTTGAAAACGGGCGCGGTGCGCAGCTACCGCAACGACCCCGGGGTGAAAACCTCGCTTTGCGACGACGACGTGGAGACGCTTTTCCGCGACGATGCCGGAACGATCTATGCCGGGACGCCGTGGGGGTTCGCCCGGTATGACCGGAAGACCGACGATTTCGTGCGGGTGAACAAGGGCGGCAACGATCTTTCCGTCTCCGATTTCGCCCAGGCCGGGCCCGGCGTGATCTGGGTGCTGGCGCGCAACAAGGGGGCGTTCCTGTTCGACACGTCGACCGGGGATTTCAGACATTACCTGTTCGCCCGGGCCGGCATGCCCAACAGCGTCTGCATCCTTACGGACAGCCGTGACAATACGTGGCTGGGGACGGAAACGGGACTGTTCCGGCTGAACCGCGAGACCCGGCGTTTCGTGCCGTTCGAAGCCTCCGACGGCATCCTGAAGGGGTTGTCGATCGCTTCGCTGGAGGAGGGCGGCGACGGGACGCTCTGGATCGCGTGCAACAACGGGCTTTTCAGCCTCGACACCGAGACGCAGGAGGTGCGCTACCACCTGACCGTCCGCGACGGGCTTACCGGCAACCAGTTCAACGAGCGCGCCTCGCTGCGTACGCGCGACGGGCGGCTCTTTTTCAGCGGTATCAACGGTTATTCGGCCTTCCGGCCCGAGGCTCTGCAACGCAACGGTTTCGTTCCTTCGGTCTGCCTGACGGGGCTTCTGGTCAACGACCGGTGGGTGGAGATCGACCGCGGCGGCAGGGAATCTTCGCCGCTCAAACGCCCGCTGCATCTGAACAGGGAACTGCGGCTGAAATACAACCAGAACTCCGTGGGATTCACCTTCGCGGCGTTGAGCTACCAGGCTCCGACCAAAAACCGCTATGCCTGGCGGCTCGCGGGACAGAACGGGGAGTGGAACCATACCGACCGTAACGAGGTCCATTTCACCAACCTCTCGCCGGGACGGTACACGTTCGAGGTGCGCGGTTCGAACGACGACGGCGTATGGAGCGAAAACACGGCCGTCGTCGACTTCGTCATCCTGCCGCCGTTCTACCGTTCGGCGGTGGCCGTCGTTTGCTACCTGTTGCTGCTGGGCCTGCTGGCCTGGTACGGTTCCTGGTACGTGCGCCGCAAGCACCGCCTCAAACTCGCCGAGTTCGCCTCGCAGCAGGAGAAGATCAACTACCAGTCGAAGATCGACTTCTTCACCAACGTCGCCCATGAAATCCGGACGCCGCTTTCGCTCATCAAAGTGCCCCTCGAATCCATCCTGAAGGAGGACGGGCAGTTTCCGCCCAAGGTCCGGGACTACCTCCACGTCATGGAGAGGAACACGAGCAACCTGCTGGAGATGGTCAATCAGCTGCTCGACCTGCGCAAGACCGAAGAGACGGATTATACGCCGTCGATGGAGCCGTGCGACGTTTCGGAGCTGGTCGGCGAACTCTGCACGCGTTTCGGTCCGGCCGCGGAGGTCGGCGGCATCCGGCTCGAACGGCACATCGAACCCGGCGTGGTGGCGCAGGTCGACCGCGATGCCATTTCGAAGATTGTCAACAACTTGTTATCCAATGCGCTGAAGTACGCCAAGAGTAACTGCTGCGTGACCCTTGCAGCTGACAGCGGCCTTTTCCGCATCACGATTTCCGACGACGGGCAGGGCATTGTTCCCGAGGATATGGAACGCATCTTCAACACCTTCTACCAGTCGGGCAACAGCAAGGGCGGAACCGGTATCGGGCTGCCCCTGGCGCGCCTGCTGGCCATCAAGCACGGCGGAAGCGTCGTGTGCGCCAACGGCGAGCGGGGCGGGGCCGTTTTCACCGTGGAAATTCCGTTGAGCCTTGCGGCTGCGGAGTCCGGTGCGCCGGACGGAGCGGGGCAGGAGGGCGCCGGGGAGGATGCAACTCCCCCCCCCGCTACGGCAGAGGAGAGCGGAACCTGTAAGATACTGGTCGTGGAGGATAACGACGATCTGCGCAGCGTGATCGCCGAGATCATCGCCGCCCGTTACGAGGTGCTCACCGCCGCCAACGGCAAAAAAGCGCTGGAGGTGCTCGCCGACAACAACTGCGACCTGATCGTGAGCGACATCATGATGCCCGAGATGGACGGCTACGAGTTGTGCGAATACGTCAAGTCGGAACTGCGTTACAGCCATATTCCCATCATCCAGCTCACGGCGAAGACCTCCGTCGAGGACAAGGTGCGCGGCCTGGAGTACGGCGCCGACGCCTACATCGAGAAACCCTTCTCCTCGGAGCACCTGATGGCGCAGATCGACAGCCTGATCAAGAACCGCGAACGCATCCGCCGGGCGCTGCTCACCGATACGGGGCATGCCGACACGGCGTCGCTGGGCATCAGCAGGCGCGACGCGGAGTTCATCGAGAAACTGAACGCCCATATCGAGGAGCACCTCTGCGAGGAGACCTTCTACATCGAACAGTTGGCCGAGAAAATGTTCATGAGCCGGTCGAACTTCTACCGCAAGGTCAAGAGCCTGTTCGGCATCTCGCCCAACGACTATATGAAAACCTACCGCCTGTGCAAGGCCGCCGAGATGATCCGCAGCGGCGACTTCCTGATCAAGGAGATCTACGAGCAGGTGGGATTCAAGACATCGAGCTACTTCTCGGCCTGCTTCCGCGAGGAGTTCGGGATGACGCCCAAACAGTATAAGGATCAAAACTCAAAATCCAAATAATGAAGAACAAACGATTGCTGTACCTGCTCGGGGCGGGTACGTTGACAGGCCTTGCGGGGACTGCCGGGGCGCAGCAGCGTCCCAACATCATCTACATGATGGCGGACCAGCTGCGGGCCGACGTGCTGGGCTATGCCGGGGACGAGTTGGCCGTGACGCCCAACCTCGACCGGTTCGCGCGCCAGTCGCTCGATTTCACCAACGCCGTGTCGGTCAGCCCGGTCAGCGCCGCCTACCGGGCCAGCCTGATAACGGGCAAATACACCTCGTCGACGGGCATGGTGATCAACGAGCTGAACCTCAATCCCAATCACCGGACGCTGGCCCACGTGCTCACCGATGCCGGCTACCAGACCGGCTATGTCGGCAAGGTCCACTGGAACGACGCCCACCGCCGGCCCTACAAACGGGGGCCCGAGCGCATGGGCTTCGACGGCTATTGGGCGGCTTATTCGTTCAACCACATCAACTACAATGCGTTCTACGATACGGACGGTCCCGACGGCGAACCCGTGCACGTCAGCCTCAAGGGGCAGTACGGCCCGGAGGTCTTCACGGGACTTGCCCTCGACTACATCCGCGAGCATGCCGGCGACGGGCAGCCCTTTACGCTGATGCTTTCGTGGAGCCCCACGCACGACCCCTGGGTGCGCAAGAACGTTCCCGAGCATTGCTACGAGAAGTTCAGGGACGTGAAATTCGAGCTTCCGGAGAATTTCAACGAGAATCCGGACCCTTACATGGACCGCTTTTTCTCCGAGTATTTCAACGGCAAGGCCAGCTGGCGCGACGATTTCGTCAGGGGCGAAGGCTATAACGAGGCCATGCGCTGCTACTATGCGATGGCGAATTCCATCGACGAACAGTTCGGCCGCGTGGTGGGGCTGCTCGACAGTCTGAGCATCGCCGACAACACGATCGTGGTCTTCACGTCGGACCACGGCGAGATGATGACTTCGCAGGGGCGCATGTTCAAGATGATTTTCTACGACGAGTCGTGCCGCATCCCGATGCTCGTGCGCTGCCCCGGGGCGAAGCACGGCAAGACGGATGTCTGCCTCAACACCCCGGACATTGCGCCCACGCTGCTCGGCATGGTCGGACTTTCCGACAGCATTCCCGAGGAGATGGAGGGTCGGGATTTGAGTTTCGTGGTCCGCGGAGAGAAGGGGATCGAACCCGACTTCGCCTTCATGCAGGGAATGGGCCATACCCACCTCTGGCGCAACGGCTTCGAATGGCGTGCCGTGCGGGACAAGCGTTATACCTACGCCCGCTACCTGCGCGACGGCTCGGAACTGCTTTTCGACCGTAAGAAGGACCCGCACATGACCCGCAACGTCGCCGGCGAGAGGAAATATGCGAAGGTGCTCGAAACGCTCCGCGGCGGCATGGCCGCCAGGATGGAGGAGCTGAACGACGAATTCAAGCCCTGCACGTGGTATCGCGACCACTGGATGTACAAGAATTTCAGCATCAAGGCTGCCGCGCACGGCGAATTCGGGCCGCTGCCTCCGATCGAGCCGGTACGCACCAGGGAATAGCTCCGGCAAGGCGCAAAAAAAGACATCCTCCGAAAGAGGATGTCTTTTTTGTAGGGTCCGGGAGCGTTACTCCATCTTGAGCGGCATGGATTCGATCACCGCTTTGTTGGCGGCCTTGAGCCGTTCGGGAAGCACCTTCATCACCTTGCGGTCGTAGGTGAACAGACCGTTCACTTCGCCTTCCACGTCGGTCGTCTGGGTGTAAACCGCGCCCGAGAAGCCCAGACGCACGTATTTGATCAGGTTCTTGGCGTATTTCTCATACTCTTCGGTTACCTGCTCCGGGGTCTTGAACTGTACGTAGCCCCAGTTGCGCTTGTTCCACCAGAGGTGTCCCTCCATGGGCAGTCCGATGCCGCCGTATTCGCCCAGCACGTTCACGCGCTGCGGGTCGAAGAGCTTCATCGCAGGACCCGGGTAGTTGTGCAGGTCGAGCATGTGGCCGCAGGGACGGTGGTTGCCGCCGCTGGCGGGGTTCACCAGACGCGAAGGATCGTATTCCATGGTCCAGTTCACGATCCGCTCGGTGTCGAACTGGCCCCATGCCTCGTTGAAGGGGACCCATACCACGACGCTCGGGGAGGACATGCAGAAATCCATGATCTCCTTCCACTCCTTGCTGAAGTTGTCCTTCGACTCCTGCGTGCGGTTCTTGTCCGTGCCGCCGTTGTAGGTGTACATTTCCCACTTGTTGCCCATGTCTCCCGAGGGCATGTCCTGCCATACGAGGATGCCTTCGCGGTCGCAGTGGTAGTACCAGCGCGCCGGCTCCACCTTCACGTGCTTGCGGATCATGTTGTAACCCAGCTCCTTGGTTTTCAGGATGTCGAACAGCAGCGCTTCGTCCGTCGGTGCGGTGAAAAGTCCGTCGGGCCACCAGCCCTGGTCGAGCGGGCCGAAGTGGAACAGCGGCTCGTCGTTGAGCGTCATGCGGGCGATGCCGCCCTTGTCGCGCATGGTTCCGATCTTGCGCATGGCGGTGTACGAACCGACCTTGTCGACGGTCTTCCCGCCCTGCTTGAGCGACACTTCCATGTCGTAGAGGAACGGCGAGCCGGGGCTCCAGAGTTTCGGCTCGGCGATGCCCAGACGCAGCGGACTTCCGGGGAATCCCGTTGCCGAAGCCACGAGCTTGCCCTTGTCGAGGATTTTCACCTCCACCAGGTCGCCCGTCGTGCAGTTTTCGGCCGCCACGGTTACGGCGATGTTCTTCTGGTCCAGGTTGGGAATGGCCTTGATGCCCGAGATGTGGCTCTTCGCCACCGGCTCGATCCACACGGTCTGCCAGATGCCGCTGACCGGGGTGTACCAGATGCCGTTGGGGTTCAGCACCTGCTTTCCGCGGGGCTGGTATCCCTTGTCCGTACCGTCGAACACGCGTACGACCAGCTTCTGGTCGCCTTTGGCCTTCAGGTAGGGGGTGATGTCGAGCGAGAAGGGTGTGAAGCCGCCCGTGTGGGAGCCTACGAGAATGTCGTTCACGAATACGTCGGCTTTCCAGTCCACCGCTCCGAAGTTCAGCAGCACGTTGCTGCCTTTCCAGGCGGCGGGCACGCTGAACGTGCGGCGGTACCAGAGTTCATCCTTCTCGGTGAGGCTCTTCTGCACGCCCGACAGCGAGGATTCGACAGCGAAGGGGACGAGGATCTTCCCGTCCATCGTTTTCGGTTCCATGGCGCCGATGGGTTTGATGGCATAGTCCCACAGTCCATTGAGGTTCACCCACTGCGAGCGTACCATCTGCGGACGCGGGTATTCGGGAAGCACGTTGGCCGGGTCGACTTTTTCGGCCCATGGCGTCTTGATTTTGTCGCCCACGGGTTTCCACTGGGCAAAGGTGCACAGCACGCTCAGCGCTGCCACGGTTGTCAGAATTGTTTTTTTCATTACTAATTGATAAAGTGGATTTGGATATAGTGTTTACTGTTTCTTCTTCTTGAACTGTCCGGGGTAAGGCTCTACCATGCAGCGTTTTGCCCATTCCTCGTACGCTGCGACCATCTCTTCGACCTTTGCGGGATTCGCGCCGGCCAGGTTGTGCTGCTCCGAACGGTCGTCGTTCAGGTTGTAAAGTTCCCAGGGGTGCTTGTTGCCCTGGCGGACGATCTTCCAGCCGTCTTTCGAGATGAACGCGCGTTCGTTGAAGTGTTCGAAGCCCAGGTAGTCGTGTCCCTCGCGCTGGCCCTTGCGCAGCACCGGCACGAGGCTTTTGCCTTCCAGCGGAATGATCTCGTTGCCGTCGTAGGTGGCGGGGTAGTCGGCGCCCGAAAGGTCGAGACAGGTGGCCATGATGTCCATGACGTGGCCCATCTGGTCGGTGACCTTGCCCCGCAGGCTCTTCTTGAGTCCTTTGGGCCAGTGGGCGATCACGGGTGTGCAGATGCCCCCGCTGAACGACTTGGCTTTCCAGAAGCGGAACGGCGTGTTGGCCACGTTCGCCCACTTGGCGCCGAGCGACGCGTAGGAGGTCTCGGGACCGGGCATCACCTCTTTTTTCTTCGGATAGACGATGGGGCGTCCGTCACGCGTCATGTCGGGACGGTCGTTCTCTCCGGGCGAGTAGTTCTGGCACTGCTCGCTGCTGCACCCGTTGTCCGAGAGGAAGAGAATCAGCGTGTTGTCCAGCTGTCCGTTCTTTTCCAGGGCCTCCAGCACCCGGCCGATGCCCTGGTCCATGCGGTCGACCATTGCGGCGTGTACGGCCATTGCACGTGCGTCCCATTCGGCGGTGGGGTTGTTCTCCCACTTGTCGCCGAACTGGCGCTGCGAGAGGAAATCCTCCTGTCCGGGGAAGATGCCCAGCTGCTTGATTCGCTCGTAACGCCGGTTGCGGATGACCTCCCAGCCGACCTTATAGGTATCCTTGTACTTTTCGATGTCCTCGGGCAGGGCGTGCAGGGGCCAGTGGGGCGCCGTGTAGGAGAGGTAGAGGAAGAAGGGCTTGTCGTCCTTGGCGTATTCGTTCACGTAGCTGACGGCTCTCTGCGAGAGGTCGTCCGTCACGTAATACCCTTCGGGGACTTCGCGCACCGGCTCCTCGCCGTCCACGAGGCTGAACGGGTCGAAGTAGTTCACCACGCCGTAAATCGTGCCGTAGAACTTCTCGAAGCCGCGGTGGGTGGGGTAGTTGATCTTGTCGGCGAACTCCTCGTGGTAAACGTGGTGGGCGAGCCATTCGCGCTGGTCGGGGCGCAGGGGCGTCTCGGCGATGTGCCATTTGCCGACCATGCCCGTGTGGTAACCCGCGCCGCGGAGCACTTCGGCGATGGTCACGGCGTTCTTCGACAGCGTGCCGCGGTATCCGGGCAGGTGGTCGTCGAAGGTCATCCGGCCGATTCCGGCCTGATGCTGGTAAAGTCCCGTGAGCAGCGACGCCCGGGTGGGGCAGCTGCGGCTGGTGTTGTAGAAGTTGTTGAAGCGCAGACCCTGGGATGCCAGCCGGTCGAGGTTCGGGGTATGGATTTCACCTCCGTAGCACCCGATGTCGGAGAAGCCCAGGTCGTCGGCCAGGATCACGATCACGTTGGGCCGTGCGTCTTTCTTGGGCTTGGCCGCACAATGCTGGCTCTCTGCGGCCGCTGCAGTCAGCAGAGATACGGGAAGAATTAGTTTACTCGGATTCATCGTTCGTTATGTTGAGTTTTTGAGATGCGGTCTTTACTCCGGACGGTTTTTTCAGCGCCTTGCCGACCGGTTCCGGGGAGCCGAGTTCGGGGGTTCCCTCCGCCGAAAATCCGATTTTCTGCATCCGCACGGTGCGCGAATAGGGGCGGTAGGGGTCGCCCACGATGTCCCGGGCCATGTAAATCAGGAAATATTCGGTTCCGTCGGGCGAGGGGATGATGTAGGGATGTCCCGGGGCATATACCCCCGGAGTAGCTGCGGGTGCGGCGAATTTTCCGTCCTTCCATTCGGGATCGCTCATCGAGAAGACGGGTTTGCTCTTCTTTTTCCACGACGCGGCGTTGAGCAGATCGCTGCCTTTGGCCGCCGACAGCTCGCCGATCGCGTAGTAGGGGGTCCACATGGCGCTGGCCGAGTAGTAGATGTAGAGCCGGTCCGTGCGGTCGTTGCCGAAGAAGAACGGGGCTTCGTTGACGTAGACCGGGTAAGCGGTCTTGTAGCCGTTGGGGTTTACCCACTGCCGTTCCCATTCGTGCTCGGGGACGGAGATGCGGACGCGCGGGGTGCACTGCGTCCAGGGGTTCTCCAGTTTGGCGATGTAGATGCCCTGCGTCTCGGCGTAGACCCTGCGGGACTCCCATCCCGACCAGATCATGTAGAGTTCCCCGTCGTATTCGAAGACGTGGGCGTGGATGGCCCAGTTGTCGTCCGGGTCGGTTTTGATCCGTCCGCGCATCGTGAAGGTTCCTTTGCGGGGGTCCTTCTCCGGATTTTCGAGCACGTATATCTGATGGTTGTCCGTGTTGCCGTCGTCGGCGCTCAAATAAACATACCATTTTCCCCGGATGTTCACGATCTGGGGATGCCAGATGTGCAGCAGCCCGTACTGCTCCTTGGCCTGGCAGGCCGTGCAGGGTTCGGTCCGCTCCAACTGCGTGGGGTCCGCGTTGACGAACAGGTTCAGCCGCCCGGCGTCGTTGGTAATGTAATAGTAGAGTCCTTCGTGGAAGTAGACCGACGTGTTTTCGTATTTGAGGATGACGGGGTTTTCGAAGACGTCGTCCCGGATCGTCTCCTTTCCCGCGCACGAGACGCACAGGATGAGCGGCAGGGCGGCCAGCAGGTCCGCAATCCGGCGCAGCGACATAGCGTTTATGGGAATTTTCATGGTTGGGTCGGTTTTAAGGTCTTGATTTACGAATACAAATTTCGGAATTTAAAATTTTTTACCTGCCATATTTTGATCAGAAAAAAGCAAGATTTAGTCAAAATCGCCCGGAGGGGGTCCGGTTGGCGGAAATGTATCGCCGATTGGTCAAATATTGATGTCGCGGAACGGCTAATATATTTATATTTGTATGCAAATCAAAATCGTGTATTATTTTATGGTATTCCTCAAACGCCCGGCTTTCGCGCTGCTGTTCTGCGCCGTTCTTGCCTCCGGCTCCGCGACGGCTCAACGGCGCGGCGAATACGCTCTGCGTGCCGCGGCGACGCTCGACTCGCTCTATGCCTGCTATTCCGTTCCCGGGACCAAACTTCTCCGGGAGAACTATCCCGACGACGCTTCCTACAAAGCCACCTATCTCGCCGGGGAATCCGCGGGGAATCCGTTTTCCTACCTGTGGCCTTTTTCCGGGACGTTGTCGGCTGTCGCCGCGCTGGTCGAGACCGTGGGCTGGGAGGCGTACGGACCTCTGCTCGACACGGTGGTGCTGCCCGGACTGCGGGAATATGCCGACGACCGCCGCCGGCCTTTCGCCTATGCCTCCTATATCGCTTCGGCTCCGGTTTCGGACCGATTCTACGACGACAACATCTGGCTCGGCATCGACTTCACCGACCTCTACGCCGCTACCCGGCAGCAGCGTTTCCTCGACGAGGCGGAGCGCATCTGGCTTTTCATCGCCAGCGGAACCGACGACCGGCTCGGCGGAGGCATCTACTGGTGCGAGCAGAAAAAAGAGTCGAAAAACACCTGTTCCAATGCGCCGGGGGCTGTCTTTGCGCTGAAACTCTATCTGGCGACGGGCCGCGAGCACTACCTCGAACAGGGCCGCGCGCTTTACGAGTGGACGCGCCGGAAGCTCCTCGACTCCTCCGACAACCTCTATTTCGACCACATTTCGCTGAAAGGGCCGCTCAATAAGACCAAGTATTCGTACAACAGCGGCCAGATGATCCAGGCGGGTGCACTGCTCTACCGGATCACCGGCCGGAAACGCTACCTCTCCGAGGCGCAGGCGACCGCCGCGGCCTGCCTGACCCACTTCTTCCGGCCGGTCCGCAAACCCGGCGGCGGGTCCGTGCGGATACTGCGGCGCGACAAGATCTGGTTCGACGCCGTGATGCTGCGCGGATTCATCGAACTGTACCGCGAGGACGGCCGGGATGCCGGTCTGAATGCCTTCCGCGAAACGCTCGACCATGCGTGGTCCCATGCCCGCGACACCCGGGGGCTTCTGGCCGACTGGAGCGGCCGCGGCCGTGAGGGCCGCAAGTGGCTGCTTTCGCAGGCCGCGCTGGCCGAGATGCTGGCACGCATGGCGTCCGTCGCCGAATAAACCGACTTACCGAACTTTAAAATCATATTGAAAAGATGAAGAAAAACACAAAAGTCCGAATTTTTGCCTTTGCAGCTCTGCTGGGCCTGGGTGCACCCGCCGTCGCCTCTGCCGAACTGCTGATTGCCGCCGACGCCACCCGGGTTTCGGGCGGCGTCTCCGCCGACTACTCGAAGACGAACCGTCCCGCGTCTTCGGATCGGTTGTTCACCTCTGCCGCCGTCGAATCGGAGATCGCGCGCGTTAAGGGCGTCCTCACGAACCGCAAACTTGCGTGGATGTTCGAGAACTGCTTTCCCAATACGCTTGACACCACGGTCCGCTACCGCAAGGACGATAGCGGCCGTGACGACACGGTGGTCTATACGGGAGACATCCACGCGATGTGGCTCCGTGATTCGGGGGCGCAGGTGTGGCCCTACATCCAGCTTGCCAACAAGGACGAACACCTTCGGGGGATGCTTGCGGGCGTTATCCGGCGCCAGATGAAATGCATCGAGCTGGACCCATATGCGAATGCCTTCCTGGACCCTTACGACCCGAACCCGGATCACCAGTGGATGAAGGACAAGACGAAGATGCGCCCGGAGCTTCACGAGCGCAAGTGGGAGATCGACTCGCTGTGCTACCCGCTGCGCCTGGCTTACGAGTACTGGAAGGTCACGGGCGACACTTCGGTCTTCGACGAGCACTGGCTGTCGGCGATGAAGAACATCCTTCGCACGTTCCGGGAACAGCAGCGCAAGGAGGGCGTAGGTCCGTATACGTTCCAGCGTAACACGACCCGTCAGCTGGATACGGTGTGCAACGACGGCAAGGGCAACCCGGTGAATCCTGTGGGCCTGATCGCCTCTGTTTTCCGTCCCTCGGACGACGCCACGACGTTCCTGTTCCTGGTCCCTTCGAACTTCATGGCCGTCACGTCGCTGCGCAAGGCTTCCGAAATCCTGACGAAGGTGAACAAGGAGAAGAAACTGGCCGCTGAATGTACGGCTCTTGCCGACGAGGTGGAGACGGCCCTTCAGAAATACGCCACGTACGACCACCCGGACTTCGGCCGGATCTACGCCTTCGAGGTGGACGGCTACGGGAACCGCTTTCTGATGGACGACGCGAACGTTCCGAGCCTGCTTGCGATGCCCTACCTGGGCGATGTGGACGTGAAGGACCCGATCTACCGAAATACGCGTCGTTTCGTTTGGAGCGAGTCGAATCCCTACTTCTTCCGGGGTTCGGCGGGCGAAGGTATCGGGGGACCTCATATCGGTTACGACATGATCTGGCCGATGAGCATCATGATGAAGGCCTTCACGTCGACGGACGACGCGGAGATCAAAAGATGTATCGAGATGCTTCTGACGACGGATGCGGGCACTGGCTTCATGCACGAGTCCTTCCACAAGAACGACCCTGCGAAGTTCACGCGTTCGTGGTTCGCGTGGCAGAACACGCTGTTCGGGGAACTGATCCTGAAACTGGTCAACGAAGGGAAGACCGGCCTGTTGAACAGCATTACGGTCGAGTAAGAGCCGATACGAATATAAATGGGGTTGCAGTAGTTGCAACCCCGTTTTGTTTTACAGGTTGTGCGACAGCGGCGCAGGAACCGCTCCGCTCAAATCGTAGCCGCCCCAGCGGCAGGCGATCTCGTCGAGCGTCGCGAACAGCTCGGCGGTGTCGAGCGACGTCACGAGTTTCAGCCGCGTGGACTTGAAGTCGGGCAGCCCCTTGAAATAGTTGGTCATGTGGCGCCGCATTTCGAGGATTCCGACATGGTCTCCCTTGATTTCGAGCGATTTCTGCAAATGTTCCTTCGCGATGGCCACGCGTTCCGCGACCGACGGCTGCGGCAGCTCTTCGCCCGTGGCGAGGTAGTGCTTCACCTCGCGGAATATCCACGGACGGCCGTAGGTCGCACGGCCGATCATCACGCCGTCCACGCCGTAGCGGTCGAACATCTCCCGGGCTTTGGGACCCGAATCTATGTCGCCGTTGCCGATGATCGGAATGCGGATCTGCGGATTGTTCTTCACCTTTCCGATCAGCGTCCAGTCGGCCTCTCCGCGGTACATCTGCGCCCGCGTGCGGCCGTGGATCGTAAGCGCGGCAATGCCCACATCCTGCAACCGCAGGGCTATCTCTTCGATGTTTTTCGACTCCTCGTCCCATCCCAGGCGGGTTTTCACCGTCACGGGCTTCTTCACGGCCTCGACGATCCGGCGCGTCATCTCGACCATCAGCGGCACGTCGCGCATCATCCCCGACCCGGCTCCGCGTCCGGCGATCTTTTTCACCGGGCATCCGAAATTGATGTCGATCACGTCGGGACCGGCCGCCTCGGCCATGCGAGCCGCCTCGACCATCGGTTCGATCAGGTGGCCGTACAGCTGAATGCCCACGGGGCGTTCGGCGTCGTCGATTTCGAGTTTCTTGAGCGATTTGGCCGCGTCGCGGATCAGCCCGTCCGACGAGATGAACTCTGTGTAGACCATGTCGGCGCCGAAGCGTTTGCACATGTAGCGGAACGACGGGTCGGTCACATCCTCCATCGGTGCGAGCAGCAGGGCGCGTTCGCCCAGTTCTATATTTGCGATCTTCATGACTGTTGTTTCTGGCTGACGAGGATTTTGTCGATGCGCGCGCCGTCCATGTCCACGATTTCGAACGTGAATCCGTTCCATTCCAGTTTCTCGCCCGTGGCGGGAATGTGTGCCAGCTGGTCGAGGATCAGGCCGCTGACCGTATTATAGGTATTGCAGGGCAGGTCGTTTTCCAGGCCGAACCAGTCGAGAAAGTCGTAGAAGGGACATTGCCCGTCGACCAGGCAGCTGCCGTCCTCGCGGCGTACGATGTCGGGTTCCTCGCGCGGGTCGGGCAGTTCGCCGACCAGGGCTTCGAAGATGTCGCGCAGGGTGATGATGCCGCGCGTCACGCCGAATTCGTCGCAGATGATGCCGTAGCCCAGCTGTTCCGTGCGCAGCTGTTCGAGGGCGTTGTAGACTTCGAATCCTTCGTGGAAGAATTTCGCCGGGACGACCAGCGTGCGCAGGTCGAATCCCTTGTCGTCCAGATGCAGGAAGAGGTCTTTGAGGTAGACCACGCCCAGCAGTTTGTCGAGACTTCCCTCGCCGACGGGGTAGCGGTTGTGGGGAGCGCGGGCCACCGCCTCGCGGATCTGCGCCGCATCGGCCGCCGCGTCGATCCATACCAGTTCGCTGCGGTGGGTCATGATCGACTCCACCGTGCGGTCGCCCAGCGAGAAGACGCGGCCCATGATCTCCTGCTCGACCGCCTGCACCTCACCGTCCTCGGCTCCTTCCTGGATGATCGAGCGGATTTCCGCCTCGGTGACCTTGCTCTCGGCCTTGTGCAGCCCCAACAGGCGTGTGATGCCCGACGTGCTTTTGGAGAGCAGCCACACGAAGGGCGACGCCACGAGCGAAAGCGCCCGCATGGGGCGTGCCACGATCTTCGCGGCCCGTTCGGCGGCGTTCATGCCGATGCGTTTGGGGACCAGTTCGCCGAAGATGATCGTGAGGTAGGTGACCGCGATGACGATCGTGATCTGCGCCGTGACGGTCGCCGTGCGCAGCGGAATGCCCAGCCGGGCCAGCTCTCCGCCGAATTTCGCCGCCAGCGTGTCGCCGGAGTAGATACCCGTGAGAATGCCGATCAGGGTGATGCCGATCTGTACGGTCGAGAGGAACCGGTCGGGGTCTTTGGCCAGTTTCAGGGCCTGACGGGCGCCTGCGCTGCCTTGCCGGGCCTGCATCTCCAGATTCGAGCGGCGGGCCGAAATGAGTGCGATCTCCGACATGGCGAACAGCCCGTTGAGCAGGATCAGCAGCAGAATGACGAGAATTTCCATGGAATGTCTTGTCGGTTTGTGTCGCAAAGATAATGGATGTCGGGTTAAATCCAAAGAATATGGTCCCGCGGGAATTGCTTATTCGCCGAAAAACGCTAAATTTGCAGGCAAAATCTATTGGATATGAATATCGAAACCTTTATTTCGGATGCGGTCCGCCGGTCGGTGGAGACGCTTTACGGTGAGCTTGGCGACGAGCAGTTGCAGATTCAGAAGACCCGCAGGGAGTTCGAGGGCGACTATACCCTCGTAACCTTTCCGCTGCTCCGGCGAAGCCGCAAGTCGCCCGAAGCCACCGCGACCGAAATCGGCGAATACATGGCGGCCAACGTCCCCGAGATCGCGTCGTTCAACGTGATCAAAGGTTTCCTCAACCTTTCGCTCGACAGCGCGTTCTGGGCGGCCCGCTTTGCCGAGGTCGTCGCCGACGAACGTTTCGGGCAGGCTCCCGCGACGGGCCGTACCGTGATGGTCGAGTACTCGTCGCCCAACACCAACAAGCCGCTCCACCTGGGCCATATCCGCAACAATCTGCTGGGTTACTCCGTGGCGCAGATTCTCAAGGCCAATGGCCATACGGTCATCAAGGCCAACCTGGTGAACGACCGCGGCATCCACATCTGCAAGTCGATGCTGGCGTGGAAACTGTACGGAAACGGCGAAACCCCCGCCTCGTCGGGGATGAAGGGCGATCACCTCGTGGGCAAGTACTACGTGGAGTTCGACAAACACTACAAGGCGCAGATCAGGGAGCTGGTTGCGCAGGGACAGCCGGAGGACGAGGCCAAGAAAAACGCCCCGATCATGCTCCAGGCGCAGGAGATGCTGCGCAAGTGGGAGGCCCGTGACCCCGAGGTATACTCGCTCTGGGAGACGATGAACGGCTGGGTTTACGAGGGCTTCGACGTGACCTACAAGGCGTTGGGAGTCGATTTCGACAAGGTCTACTACGAGTCGCAGACCTACCTGCTGGGCAAGTCGCTCGTCGAGGAGGGTCTCAAGAAGGGTGTCTTCTACCGTCGTCCCGACAATTCGGTGTGGATCGACCTCACGGCCGACGGGCTGGACGAGAAGCTGCTGCTGCGCGGCGACGGCACGTCGGTCTACATGACGCAGGACCTCGGCACGGCCTTCCGCCGTTTCGAGGACAACCGCCTCGACGACATGATCTACGTCGTGGGCAACGAACAGAACTACCACTTCCAGGTGCTGAAACTGGTGCTCAAGAAACTGGGCTACGCCGACTGGAGCGACCATATCACCCACCTCTCCTACGGCATGGTGGAGCTTCCCGAGGGCAAGATGAAGTCGCGCGAGGGTACGGTGGTCGATGCCGACGACCTGATCGAAGGGATGGTCTCGACGGCCCGCGAGATGTCGGCCGAGCTGGGCAAACTCGACGGATGCTCGGAGGAGGAGGCCGGCGCCGTCTCGACGATGGTCGGACTGGGGGCGCTCAAATACTTCATCCTCAAGGTCGATCCCAAGAAAACGATGCTGTTCGATCCCCGCGAGTCGATCGACTTCAACGGCAATACGGGTCCTTTCATCCAGTATACCCATGCGCGTATCCGTTCGGTGCTGCGCAAGGCCGCCGAGGCGGGTATCGACTTCAGTGGGGCCGCCACGGCGGACTACCTGCGCGAGGAGATCGACCTGGTGAAGTCGCTGACGGAGTATCCGTCGGTGGTTTGCGCCGCAGGTGAGAGTTTCGCGCCGTCGGTCGTCGGGGCCTACGTCTACGAACTGGCCAAGCAGTTCAACGGCTACTACCACGACCATTCGATCCTCAAGGAGGAGAACGCCGGGGTGCGCAAGATGCGCCTCCAACTGGCGCAGCAGGTCGCCCGCGTCATCAAGGAGGGCATGAAACTGCTGGGCATCGACGTTCCCGAACGGATGTAACGCATTCTGTGATAATGAAAAACGGAGGTTTCGGCGAAGCTTCCGTTTTTTCGTGCCGTTAGCGTGGTACGAATCTTGCGAGAGACGAGGGCGTTAACTAACACTATTTTAGCGTGAAAACATTTGTATCAACTTTCGCTCTTTCTCTCGCGTTGTGTGCCGCTGCCGGAGCGACGGCCCAAACCAAGAGTGCGGTTCCGGCGCCTGCGGCCGATACCGTATTGCTGTCGGAGACCACCGACGGAGACTACATCGTACGCAGGTTCATCGTCAAAAGCCGCGGCGACGCCGATTATTCGATCCGCTACCAGATCAATCTGGCGACGCTCAACGCCACGCTCAACGGCAATTCGCAGGAGCTGGACGGACTCAACGCCTTTGCGGGCAACCTCGCGAAGGACTCGCTCCGGCAGGTCTGCGCCGTGACGATCACGGGTTATTCGTCCCCCGACGGCCCGCTGAAATTCAATGAAGCGCTGGCTGCCAAGCGGGCTAACGATTTCAAGGCCTATGTGGATAAGAAGTACGATTTCTCGAAAAAGTACGACGTGACGGTGAATTCCGTCGCCGAGGACTGGGAGACGTGCCGCGCGCTGGTCGCACAGTCGTCGATGCCCGACCGGCAGTCCGTGCTGAATGTCATCGACGGCAAGCAGTCGCCCGACCAAAAGGAGATGGCGCTCAAGAAGATGCCCGCCGCATGGAACTACCTGAAAAAGAACGTTCTGCCGAAACTGCGCCGCGTCGAACTGACGATCGGTTACGGTGCGGGCAATATCGTCGAGCAGCGCACGATGATCCCCAAGCCCAAACCGGCTCCGCAGCCGCAGCCCGCACAACCCGCTGAACCGTATGTGGTTGTCGACGAGCAGGTGAACGGAATCATCGTCGAGATGCCCGACGAGCACGAATACAAGAAGGAGATGCGCGAGGAGTCCCGGGAGGTGAAGAAGGAGGCGAGGGCCGCCGAGAAACTCGCCAAAAAAGAGGCCCGCGAAGCACAGAAGATAGTCCGCCAGCAGGAGAAGGCCGCCAAAAAGATTGCAAAAAAGGAGGCCAAGGCCGCCAAGAAAGCCGAGAAGGCCGCCAAAAAAACCTACAAGGAGCTCGAAAAAATGTAATGAGAAAAGATTCCGGATTTCCGGAATCTTTTTTTGTCCGCCGCTCGCCCTCGGAATTATTTCCCGGGGCGGCAGTCCGAAAATGTTTGATAATCCGAAACGTTTTATTACCTTTGTCAGAGCAAAAATTTTAAAATCGACTGAATATGGCAAATTTACGGAACCTGAAGAAGGAGATTGACTACCGCCTTGAGGAGGTTGTTTTCGACTGCGATATGGCTATCTGTTTCCAGCCTTCGAAAGAGAAGGAGATTTTCGAGGTGATGCAGGAGGCCGTCGGCGTTCGCAATGACCTGTTCGCCAAAGCGATGAATCCCGCCGAGCCGCACAATCCGTCGCTTGTCCGCAAGCACTACGCCGCCCTGCGCGCCGAGATGGACGACGTTTTCGGCAAACTTTTCGAAAAGTTGAGCAAGATCAACGAACAGAAATAGGGTAGTCCCCTTCGTCGAAAAACCACGGAGCGCCTCATGCGGGGCGCTCCGTTCGTTTTATTCGTGGTCGCGGCAGCAGTCGCCGGGATGGTGCTCCAGTACGGTGTGGGGGATATGCCCGTGCGATACCAGCTGGATCGGGCAGTCGTAGTTGCGCAGCTGCTCCTCGGTCAGTATGTTCGAGCGGTGGCGGTGAACCTGCCGGTTGACACAGACGATCTCCTTCACGACGCTGGTGATCGTGCCGATGTCGTGAGACACCATGACGATCGCCATGCGGGCGTTCAGCTCATGCAGCGTGCGGTAAAGCTCCTTCTCGAATTTGTTGTCCACGAAATTCGCGGGTTCGTCCAGGATCAGCAGTTTCGGGTCCGAGATCACGGCCCGGGCCAGCAGCGCCCGCTGCATCTGCCCGCCCGAAACCTCGCCGATGGGGTTGCGGGCCGTGTCGGCGATTCCCGATGCCGCAAGCAGTTCCATTGCCCTGGCACGGTCCTCTTTCGTGTAGCGGGTGCGGAATCCGCGGCGGCCCTGCAATCCCGACAGCACGACTTCGAGCACCGAGATCGGAAATGCGCGGTCGAAATCCGAAATCTGCGGCATGTAACCGATCAGGCGTTCCTTTCCGCGGAACAGCTCCGGGGCGAGCGTCAGTTCCCCCGTGTGGGGAACGGTTCCCAGAATGGCCTTCACGAGCGTCGTTTTTCCGCCGCCGTTGGGACCGATGACCCCCAGGAAATCGTGGTCCGCAATCTCCAGGTCGACGTGCCGGAGAGCCTCGTAGCCGTCGTATGCGACGCTTACGTCGCGCAGCGTTACCAGGTTCATTTTGCGGTGATTAAATCGGTCATCGTGTCGATGGCAGCGATGGCGTCTTCGCCCAGCGGGTCGATCTCCACGTACTCGGCATCGATGTCACGGGCGATGATCTCCACGGTCGATGCCGGGAACTGGCTCTGGTAGAAGATCCGCCGCACACCGTCCTCGCGGGCCTGCCGGATAACCGCTGTCAGCTGTTTGGCCGAAGGTTCCTTGCCGTCGGCCTCGATGGCCACCTGCCGCAGTCCGTAATCGCGTGCGTAGTAGGTGAGTGCGGGGTGGTAGACGATGAAGTACTTCACGCCGCTCCGGGCGATCTTCTCCGCCGTGCGGATGTCCAGTTCCTTCAGTGTGCAGCGCAGCCGGTTGTAGCCGGCCTCGTATTTCACCGAGTCGGGATAGGCTCTGCGAATTGCCTCGTAGGCGTTTGCGGCCATCGTTTGCAGGGCTTTGGGCGAGGTCCAGACATGGGGGTCTACACCGTGGGCATGCCCGTGCCCGTGTTCGTGCCCGTCGTGGCCGTGCGAGCAGGAACCTGCGATCAGGTCGATGCCGCGGCTCAGGTTCACGACTTTCGCCTGATCCCCGACTTTACCCAGCAGGGTGGTTTCGAAGTCGATCAATCCCACGTTGAAAATGAGCTGCGCCTTGTTCAGTTCCACGAACTGCCGGGGCGTCGGCTCGAATGTCTCGGGGCTTGCTCCGGGCGGTACGAGCACCTCGATTTTGAAATCGTCGCCCACGATCTCCTCCACGATGCTGCGCAGCGGTAGGATCGAGACGTAAAACGTATTTTCCCCGGCGGGCTGTTTCGGTGCGCAGGCTGCGAGCAGCAGTGCCGCCAGTAAATATGCCGATAATTTACGCATTGCAATCTATGGTTTATGGTTTTATGCGGTAGGGTAGTCCTCCAAGCCGCTTTTCTTGTCATTATTATGAATATACAAAAATAGTAAAAATACCCGTAGTAATCGGCTTTTATGTTCCAGTTTTGTCGTTTCGGCCGAAATGTCTATCTTTGGCCCCGATTAAAAGCCCCCCCCCGTATGCCGATAAACAATCCGAAAGAGGTTCTCGCCCTGGTGGAGAGGGCCGCCTCCGACAAGATTTCGCTTCCCGTTCGCAAAATATTGATTTTAGCGTTTTTAGCAGGCGCTTATATTTCCATGGGAGGCTTGTTTTCCATCGTGATAGGGTATGGCTTTCCGTCGATGGCCCCGGCTCCGGGATTGCAGCGCCTGCTCTCCGGTCTCGTCTTCCCGCTGGGACTTATGCTGGTAGTTTTCGCGGGAGCGGAACTCTTTACGGGCAATAATGCCGTGCTGGTTCCCGGTGCGCTGGGACGACGTTACGGATGGCGTAAAGTACTGGAAAATTGGATGCTGGTGTATATTGGCAATTTTGTCGGATCGCTGTTTTTCGCCTGTTTCCTCGTGAAACTTCCCGGGATGCTCTCTGCCGAAGCGTGGCGTTCGGCGGCCGTCGGTGTTGCCGAGGCAAAGGTCTCGATGCCGTGGCTGACCGTGTTCCTGCGGGGCATCGGCGCCAACTGGCTGGTGTGCCTGGCCGTGTGGCTGGGGTTGAGTGCCAACGATGTCGCGGGCCGGCTGCTGGGATTATTCTTTCCGATAATGTGTTTTGTGGCAATCGGTTATGAACACAGCGTGGCCAATATGTTTTTCATTCCGCTGGGTATGATGCACGGTGCATCGGTCACCGTGTCCGATTTCCTGTTCGCCAACCTTGTTCCTGCAACCTTGGGTAATATCGTTGGCGGAGCAATCTTTGTCGGTGGCATCTATTGGTATGTCAATAAATAGGAAGTTAATTATTTCACAATTAATATATAGCGACCATAATTTAACATAATAGCAATATTAATTCAAACTTGGACTTTGCACATTGTGTGCCGAAAGATCCGCAATCGAGAAAGCATCCCTTAAATCGGGATGCTTTCTCGATTGCGGCTGGTCGAACGATTTGCCGGACGATTCCGGTTTCTTCGTCCGAATCGGCAGCCTTCGATGGCGGATGACGAGGCCGGGGACTTTCTGCTGCCGTCTCGGTTTGATTCTGAATTGAATTCTTTTTGGATTTGTGCTTCCGAGGGAGAATTTTATCTTCCCGTGCGTGCAATATTCGTAAAAATATTCCGGGCGATGGATTTTAACGCTTTGTCGGCGTGAAGCTCTCGAAGGTAAGGTCGTCGTACAATATTACGATCCGCCGGACAGCGGCGTCTGTCCGTGTACCGGAAAACGGAGCGGCTATCTGGGGAGCGGAATTTTCGGGTGCTGCTGGAGTCGGCTCCTGATGCGGCGGGTTGGACGGCGTGTTCCGGACCGGACCGAACAACCCGTCGGAGATCGACGATTCGGACGCAGTAGCCGATGCGGATTGTTCGGACTTGCTGTCGCGATACATTTTGTCCGAGTCGAGCAGCAGCCAGTCGGGATTGATCCGCGGGAACCTCCGGAGAATCTTCTGCAACAAATCGAAGCCCGGTTTGTTCCGTCCGGCGAGAATATGGGAAATTCCCGCCGGATTGATTTCGAGCAGTTCCGCAAGCTGGCTCGGCTTCAATCCTTCGCTTTTCATCAAATCGAGCAATTTTTCCCTCATCAGCGCAATTTTTTACAAATATAAAGTTTTTTCTTTTATAAAGCAAGTAAAATTTACATTTATAAAATGTTAATAAGTGTCGATAAAGTTTACAAGTGTAAATAGATTAATATGGTTAAATTTGTACATAAGCTATTTGATAAAGCATCATTTTAGGTAAATAGTATTAAATTGATGGTTTTTATGTGATTATGATATTAATTCTCGGCGTTGCGCGTATGTAGCATGAGATTGTCTAATTCAATGCTACATAACCGAATTATTGCTTTAGGTAATATGTGTAAATAGCTGATTATTAATGTGTGATTTTTGAAATGTTTAATGCTTTAATAACCTCCTGATTGTCCCAAGGAAAGAGTTTATAGGGATGTTGGGTGCTGGTTACAATTGTAACTATCAACAGCTATACACAACAAATATGCGTTACAAATGTAATTAGATATGGGAATAATACGACTACTATTTATTTACATTTATAAACAAGCTACCCTATTCTGCAAAAATGAATGCATTTTCAAGCTATTTCCGAACCCTTATCCGATGTTTTAGTAACTTCTCCGGATTTCGTATATATTATGTTAAATAAAAAAGAGCCGGATAGTGTTAATAACCCACTATCCGGCTTAAATACAGCTTATTATATAATTGTAAACAGTCTTCTATTTCGAGAGTTTATCGGCGATTTCGCGGAACTCTTCCGGCGTCAATTTGAGCTTTTCACGGTGGAAATCCACGTCGTTTTCGCTCTGGATGGGGATCAGATGGATGTGTGCATGGGGTACTTCAAGCCCTAAAACGACGACTGCGACCCTTGCGCACGCTATTTCCCGCTTGATTTTGGCTGCGACCTCCTTGGCGAAGAGCATCATGCCCGCCAGCGTTCGATCGTCGAGGTCGAAAATATAGTCCACCTCCTTTTTGGGTACGACCAGCGTATGGCCTTTCGTCAGCGGATTGATGTCGAGAAATGCGTAGTAGTCCTCGTTTTCGGCTACTTTGTACGAGGGTATCTCCCCTGCGATGATGCGTGAAAAAATGGTTGCCATATCCTTTTGTTTTTAGGTATTCCTCTATTCTGTGGCAGAATCGCCGGACACTGGCTCCTCCGCATCCCTGCCTGCGGCGATCCGCTTGTTGCGGATCAATTCCCGGATGGCCATACCTGCGTTGATGACGATCATCATCAGCAGCAGGCTGTCTGTGAATGTGAACTTGTCCGGTTCCGCAAAAAGCCCGAAAATCGCCCATGCCGTGAATAACGCTCCCCAGAACCAAAGCGCTCTGCGCTGCATTCGGACTGTTTTCGCGGCTTCCCGCCGACGGTATTCAGCCAGCCATTTTTCCGGGTCCCAGGCGGCGGCCCGCCAACGCATCTCTTCGGGCGTCAGGGGGCGTTCGCTTTCGTTTTTTGGCATGTTATTCTTCGAATTTGGGCTTCAGAATCTCCGAATAGATGACTGCCTGCCGAAGGTCGAATTCCCCGGTCAGGGACGTGGCTGCCGTATCCGGCACATCGTTCGTGAGTGAATGCGCGGCGATTTTGTCATTCCCGGCGTCGTTCACGAGCCGGTTGACGGTCTGATGGCGTAAATGCCCCGTTTCGGCGGCTTTCGGCGTCGTATATTCCGGCGCGTATTCCTCGGCCGGAATCTCCTCCAGACTCTGGCATTCGTCCGGAAAAACGGGTGCGACGGGCTGCGGCGCAGGGCGTGGGGCCGGTTCGGCCGCCGGGTGTGCCTGCGAGGGCCACGCCTCTTCGTGGCCGGGGGCGTGGGCGCCCTTTCCGCGGGCCTTGCGCGATTGCGATACGACGTTGAATACCATCGCTCCGGCGATGATTACGACCCATATTACCGTTGCAAAATCCTCCATGACCTTAACTCAATGTTCGTTTGACACTCTCTATACCCTTTATCTTGCGCAGTTTGTCCATCACGGCGTGAAGGCTTTCCGCGTCCTTCACGTAGAGGCTGACGCTGCCTTCGAAGATGCCGTCGTGGCTGTGGATGTTCACTTCGCGGATATTGATGTTGAAATCGGCGCTCACGACCTTCGCCAGGTCGAGCAGAATGCCCTGCCGGTCGATGCCGCGCAGTTCCGTGGTCACCAGGTATGACATGGCCTTGTGCTGCGACCATTTGATCTCCTCCTTGACGATGTTGCGGCCGAACTGCGTCGCAAGACGGTTTAGCTCGTCGCACGTGGCCTTGTGTACGACGATGTTCCCCGTGGCGGGGTCGCGGTACCCTACCACCTTGTCGCCCGGAATGGGCTTGCAGCACTCTGCGATCTCGAACTGCGGTTCCGTGGCCGGAGCCTCCTCCGCCGGGGCGATTTCGCCCGGAATCGCGGTGTCGTCCGCCTCGTCCTCCTTCTTCTGGGGGATGAAGAGGGTCCAGAATTTGAGTATTTTGCTCTTGGAGTTGACCTTGAGGGCTTTGTCCAGGTTGTCGAGCGAGACGATTCCCGCCCCGATCTTGCTGTACAGCTCCTCCTTGTTCTTGCTGTCGTAAATGGGCGTGATCTTGCGCAGCACGCGGCCGCTCAACTTGACGTTCAGCGACTTCATCTTATCGTCGAGCATCTGCATGCCCCGTTCGATGTTGTTCTGCCGCTCGCGTTTGAGGAAACTCTTGATCGACTGTTTGGCCTTGGCTGTGGTAACCGTTTCGAGCCATTCGGGCTTGGGACGGGCGTTGTCGGCCGTGATGATCTCGATCTGGTCGCCGCTGTTGATCTGCGTGGTGATCG
>ERZ824473.277-NODE-277-length-98628-cov-8.269536_pt1 | contig 98628 bp, 77 predicted proteins | sample MGYA00519874_ERZ824473 | MGnify/ENA primary metagenome ERZ824473 (study PRJEB31778, sample SAMEA3449151) | human gut metagenome | biome: human gut; feature: human-associated habitat; material: faeces | place: United Kingdom | collected 2010/2012 ...
CGCGACCTCCACCTTGGCAAGGTGGCGTACTACCAACTGTACTACTATCGCATTTCTTTGTTTCTTTTGTGTTCCGTATTTCTGTGTCGCTCGGAACAGTTAGTAATATACTATATCTCTTTCGAAATGTCAACACCTTTTTTCAATTTTTTTATTTTTTCTTGTTTTTTTGTTTTTTTCTATTTTTTGAATTAATTCAATTATTTCTTCATTCAAAAAAATTTGAAATTTTATAAAAAAGGGGTTGACATTATGGAAGGCATCGCATATAATGCAGATATAGCAAATACGGTTCGTTGGTCAAGCGGTTAAGACGCCGCCCTCTCACGGCGGAAACACGAGTTCGATTCTCGTACGGACTGTACAAAAAGCTTACTGCATGCAGTAAGCTTTTTTCTTTACTTTTTTTCCTTTTTTCGCTATACTGGTGATGCTTTATTTCACCGTAAAAGAGTCTGTAAAAAGGAGTCTCTAAATGAAAACAATTGATCTGCATGTCCACTCTACCGCTTCGGACGGCACTGTATCCCCGGCTGATCTGGTGGCCATGGCTGCGGCACTTCCGCTCTGTGCGTTTGCACTTACTGACCACGATACTACCGATGGCATCGACAAAGCACGCAAGGCTGCGCTTTCGGTTCCCGGTGCCCCTGAGGTCATCCCCGGAATCGAACTTTCAACCGACTTTTTCGGAACTGACATCCATATTGTCGGGCTTGATCTTTCCTATCAAGATCCTGCGTTTCAATCATTTCTTGCCTCTCTGCGGCAAAATCGCCTTGAAAAAAACCAGACCATGATCGACCGGATGAAACATGACGGCATTCCGATTTCCTATGAACAGATGACATCCGCCTTTGGAGAACAAGTCTGGACACGGGCACACTTTGCCAGATATCTCCTTTCGCTTGGTCTTGTCTCCAGCATCCCTGAGGCATTTGACCGCTATATCGGAGATCACTGCCCCTACTATGTTGCAGGCAAAAAAATCTCTTCTTCTGAAGCGGTTTCTGTCATCCGACGCTTTGGCGGTATCCCAGTTCTTGCCCATCCCCTTCAGTACCATTTCAATGATACAAAACTGCGCACTCTGATCCATGATCTGAAGTCCGCCGGACTGATCGGCATGGAAGTTTACTATTCTTCCTATACGCTTCCGCAGGAACAGTATCTGTGCTTACTCGCCGAAGAATTTTCCCTGCTTCCAGGCGGAGGCTCTGATTTTCACGGTGATAACAAACCGGAAATCCATCTTGGCACCGGCACTGGGACGCTTGCGATCCCGCCAGAAATTCTGCAGCAGCTGCGCCGGGCAAATTCTTCCGGTCTGAATGTAAAACAAGCATAAGCATTCCGTCTGCCGTATCGTGCTTCGCACACGTCAAAGCGGTTGTTTCAGACCCATTTGCTGCCCGTAAAAAATGAAAGGAGCTTTGAACTTATGACTTTTCGCGAACGCTTTATGAATCATGAAGCTGAATTTGATGAAATCTTTGATCTCACAGACAAATGGAATTTCAGTGATGAGACCTGCACACTTCGAGAATTTCTCGGATTGAATGCCGAGGAAGAAGACATCTGGATCAGTGAGAGCGATGATGCCCTGGAACAGTTTATGGAACAGGAGCGTCAGACACAGAAAAACCATTAAAGCAAATCAGAGGAGGCATTTTTCCTATGAACTCAAAAATCTTTTTTACTGACCTTGACGGTACTCTGTTAAATGACAGAAAGGAAATCACACCTGGAAACCGAGCTGCTATTTCCGAAGCCCTCTCGGCAGGCCACAAAATCGTTATCGCTACCGGACGCCCACTTGCAAGCGCCCGCATTCAGGCAGAACGCCTCGGATTGACCGGAGAGGGCTGTTATGCCATCACCTACAACGGCGGTTTGATCTATGACAGCTTTCATCAGAACGTGCTCCTCGGTACGCCGGTGCCAAAAGAACTGCTCGCTCCGATCTTTACACGCTCTCATGCAATGGGAATCCATATCCATACTTACTCCTCCACACACATTCTGTCAGAATATGAAACGCCTGAGCTGCGTGAATATGCTGCTACGACACTGCTTCCATGGACGATCGTTCCTTCCATTGAAGAAGTCCGTGATTTTATTCCTTACAAAATTCTGGCTATCTCCAGCCCAGAGAAGCTGCTCGCTCTTCAGAAGGAGCTTCAGACACATTATTCCGGTATTCTGGAAAGCTTTTTCTCCTGCGATGTTCTGCTTGAGATTGTTCCTGCCGGTGTTTCCAAGGGATTTGCAGTAAAATGGATGTGCGATTACCTTGGAATCCCGCTTGCCAACTCCGTTGCAGCTGGTGATGCCCAAAATGATATTCCTATGCTGGAGGCCGCACACATCGGTGCCGTCATGGCAAACGCGCTTCCCGAAATTGCCGCTCACGGAAACTACGTCACAACCGCTGACAACAATCACGACGGAGTTGCAGAGATTATACGGAAGTTTATTTTGTAACTTACCTCACGATCTGTGAAAACGGATCTTCGCAACCCGCTTCGCTGTCTGCAGAATCATAAAGATTCCTCCGCAGGGGGCTTGCCTGATTCGGCAAAAAACAGAGGCAGAAGAACGCTGGAATTTTTCCCCGGTTCTTCTGCCTCTCTTCTTTTTTGTACTCTTCAGACCTGATAACTCAACGTTCTTTCTTTCAGTATCAAAGAGCTTTTTCTTCTTCGGTTATTTTTTTCTTCTGCGAAGGAAAATCACCAGAAGGATTACAAATACCGCACAGGATACCACCGCCAGTGCCACTACCATCGCAATCGGAGTCTCATCTCCGGTCTGCACAGCCGCAGATTTCGGGATCACCTTGAATGTAACAGACTTTGTGTCTGTCGTTCCGTCGGATACCCAATTTGTTCCATCGAAAATATCCTTGTTGTACGTTGCTTTCACCGTATATTCTCCAGCCTCTTTGATCGCCATTGAGATCGAATATGGAGACTGCAGCACACCGGATACATTGCTGATCTGATATGCCGACGGACGATACCGATAGTCGCCCGGATTCGGATTGCTGTTTGACATTCCGGCTCCCGAAGCGGTAAATTTAATCGTATCACCAATGTAATATTCTGCCCCTTCTTTCAGATCCAGAATCTGATTGTCATTCGGAGACGGACCGTCCTTGTATGTTGCACGCAATGATACATCCGTTGCCGGCATTGTAAAGGTAGTCTTCCATCTGGAGGAATCTGCAAAGGATACGTTTCCGCTCACTGCTTCCCATGTATTGAACTCCCGTCCGCTGGCCGGATAATTTGCTGTGACTGTCACAGTATCTCCTGCATAATAGGACTGCTTATCACTGGTTCCATTTTCTACCTTCACTGTGTACGCAATCTTCTTATAGGATGCGGACACTGCCACTTCTCCTTCCGGCATCGTAAAGGTGGTCGTTGCTTTGTAAGCATCTGCCAGCGATGCATTCTGAGAGTCAACGGTCCAGGAATCAAATTCATATCCCTCCGGCGCTTTATCCGCAGTGATCGTCACAACCGTTCCGCTGACACATTCCGTATAATTTGCCGTTCCGTTCTTTACTGTAACCGCATAGGAAACCCCCTCATACGTAGCAAGAATATCAAGATTTTCCGTAACCGTAAGAGTAATTGTCTCATCGTAAGCGGCATCTCCGATATCATACGTACCGTCATTGATCACCCACTTTGCAAACTGCTGTCCTGATTCACTCGGATTTGCAGTAACTGTGATCTTCTCATTTTCTTCACAGAACATCTCGGTGGAGGTTCCGTTAATCAATCCGTTTGCAACCGTAACCTTATAGCTCTCTTTTGCTTCCTCGTAAACAGCTTTGACCTCAGCATCTCCCGACGGCATCGTAAAAGTAGTCGTCTCTGCCTTTTCATCTGCAAAAATAAGAGCTGTATCCTCTCCATCTACCACTGCACTGCCTTCCCAGTGCGAAAATTTCAATCCTTCTTCAAAACGGTCATCTGCAGTGACTGTAACCGTCTTTCCCGCCTCAAGCTCATCCACATCTGCGCTTCCGTTTTCTACGCTGACCTGATACTTCGGTGCTGCATATTCTGCGGTAAGTTCAACCGGGTTCTCCGGCATCACAAATGTGGTGACCGCCTGCTGTGCGTCTTCCAGCTGTACATCAGAGGAAGTCTGCCACTGCGAGAAAACTTCTCCATCCTCTCCTTCATACGGTGCTTCTACGGAAACCATCTCGCCGGCCGCATACTCACCGCTTCCGATTCCGTTGTTGACCGTGACTTCATATTTCTGCTCCGTTTCTGTCTCTGGCGGTTCCTCGGTCACAGGTGTTTCTGTCTGCGGCTCCGTCTCCGGCGCTTCTGTCTGCGGAACTTCCGTCTGCGGTGCTTCAGTTGCCGGCGCTTCTGTCTCCGGTGCTTCTGTCTGCGGCTCCGTAGCAGGTACTTCCGTCTCCGGATCTATCACAATCGGATTGTCCTGATTCGTTGATGGCTCCGTCTCCGGAGTATCTGTCTGCGGCTCGGTTGCCGGTGCCTCGGTCTGCGGTTCCGTCACCGGCTCTGTCGCAGGTGCTTCTGTCTCATCTCCGATCACAATCGGATCCGTTGACGGTTCGGTTACCGGTTCTGTTGACGGTTCGGTCTGCACGGCTTCTGTATAAGTCGCAGTCAGTGTAACATCTACATTCGGCATGGTAAATGCCGTTTCTTCTGCAGACGCATCCGCCAGTGATACATTGGCACTGTCTACGCTCCAGCCGGCAAATTCATACCCTTCCTGGCTTCTGTCTGCCGCTGTAACTGTTACCCAGCTGCCTTCTTCATAGCTTCCGCTTCCATCTCCATAATTGACTGTAAGCGTATGGGCAGTCGATTCCTGCGCCGCCTCTTTGTATGTCGCTGTAATTTTCACCTTACGGCCAACCATCTGAAATGTCGTCTCTGCACTCGACGGATCTGCAATCGTCACACCGTCTGTGTCGCATTTCCAGCCGGCAAATTCCATTCCATCCTCCGGATCATCGGCCTTTATCGATACCGTATCGCCCTCCTGATAGTAGGCACGGTCCAAAGAACCATCCGGCTGCTCCCAGTCTCCAAAACGATAATGATGATACGTATCATCTCCGTCCTTAAGACTTGCCGTTCCGCTTTCCACTTCCAGTTCATATCCGGCCTGCGTAATCTGAATTGAACCGTCCTCTGCCGTATCTGCAACGTAAACCTTTCCATCATCTGTATTTGTCCAGCTTCCGTCTTCTGATGCATCTGTCTGGGTACCGTCCACGGTAAGCCCTGCTGTGATACCGGTCAGGCTGTCCTTTGGAAACAGTACCTGCTGCTCTACCCCTGCCGATGCATCATACGATGTCTCAGCGAATGCCTGCGATACCGGCAGCGCCATCATCGCACCTGCAAGCAAAAGGGCCAGCACTTTTTTCTGTCTGTTCTTCATAGTCATTCCCTTTCCTTTCTTACCTGATCCTCTAGACCGTGTCTGAAAAATGTTTTTTCAAATACGCTCTGACAGCCGCTCTGTTCTCCATCTTTTTGACAGAGCGGCTGTCTTTTTTCTGATGCTATTATACCATAGCACCCTGCAAAATCCTAGAATGGTTTCTCTGTGCTTTTCTTAAAACTTTCCTAAGACCGGTCTGCTCAGCCAAACATACCATTTTATTCACGCTTTTATGCACGTTTTTCTCCTACACCATTTCCCCTCCGAACATCCAAAAATGAGCTGCACACAAATCTCTCTGTGTGCAGCTCATTTTTGTAAGCAGGACGATAAGCCGGGTTATGTCGTGAATGGTCATCTATCCAGACCTGCCGTTGCCGGCAGGCTCAAGCAACCTACCTGAAGCTGACGGGCCGCCATATGCTTCGTTGCGGTCTTGCTTCGGATGGGGTTTACATATGCCCCTCCTGTTACCAGGAGGGCGGTAGTCTCTTACACTGCCCTTCCACCCTTACCGCGTCAAACGCGGCGGTTCATTTCTGTTGCACTGTCCTTGGAGTCGCCTCCACCGGATGTTATCCGGCATCCCTGCCCTGTGAAGCCCGGACTTTCCTCGTCTGGCACCTTTCGGCCTGCCAGCCGCGACCATTTATCCTACTTACCTCTTTTGCAAACCGCATTTTATCACAATTTTACGGATTTGTAAATCTTTTTGTTTCTTACAGATCGAAACATCCGCCTCCGATAAACTCACGGATCAGCGAATTATTCGGAATCGCATCACCTGGAATCGGCAGGAAATAATCGAGAAATTTCAAAAGCCGTTTCGCCTCTTCGTATTCCGGCTCACCGGGTTCGATCGAGAACAGCAGCGGTTCCGCATACTGCTTCAGCACCGCCAGTTCATAGATCAGCGCCGAATTAAACATCACATCCGCATTTTCCTGATATGGAAAAATGTGATTTTCCTCGCCTCGCCGCACCGAATCCCACATGGCGATCGTAGCCTTTGCCGACGTTCCCCGTGTTCTTGCATCCCGCACGATCCGGCGCAAAAGCCGGCCATCCGTCGTCGGGATCCGGTTGTGTTCGTCGATATTCAGCTGTGTCAGCGCACTGATGTAGATCCGGAATTTGCTTTCCCTGGGCAGTGCATACGTCAGCTGGTCATTCAGGCCGTGAATTCCCTCAATGATCAAAATATCATTCTTTTCCAGCTTTTTGAAGCGGCCCTTGTATTCCCGCTTTCCGGTCTTGAAATTAAAACTGGGAAGTTCTACCGTTTCACCGCGCAGCAATGCTGACATATCTGCATTCAGCTGCTTTGTATCGATCGCCTCGATCCGTTCAAAATCATAGTTTCCGTCCTCATCCTTCGGCGTCTTTTCCCGGTTCACAAAGTAATCATCCGCCGCAATCGGGTGTGGATGCAGCCCATACACTGCAAGCTGTGTGGAGAGCCTGTGTGAAAAAGTCGTTTTTCCAGAAGAAGACGGTCCGGCGATCAGCACAATCTTTTTTTCCGGAGAAGCTGCAATCGCTCCTGCCATCTCTGCGATTTGTTTCTCGTGGAATGCCTCCTGAATCATGATCAGCGTTTTCACATCATTTTTTACAATGTAATCATTCAGTGCGCCGACCGTCGGGATGCCAAGCTTCATTCCCCACTCCATCGAACCTTTCTGTACCTGCCAGATTTTTTTTCTCGGAGAAAACTCCGGAAGCTGATCCGGATTCTGACGCGTCGGGAAAACCAGCACAAACCCGTCCTCATAAAGGCGCAGGTCAAAGCAGGTCAGCCACGAAGTATCCGGCGCCATATAACCGTAAAAATAATCCTCAAACGTCAGGAGATTATAAATATTTACCCTGGATGCCCGCCGGTAACGAACCAGTTGTTCCTTATCATACATCCGGTATTCCCTGAAACGCCGACAGGCCTCATAAGTCGGAATTGAAAGTTTTCGGATCGGATGTACCTCACGGACCAGCTGCTGCATATACCCTTTTACCTGATCCAGAAACTCCTGCGTCACAGGCACACTTCCCTGCATGGTACAATAATAGCCGCCACTCACGGAAAAATGCACGCCAACCCGGTCAATTTTTCGATTGTCGCCGACAACGTGGTAGATAGCCTTAAGCATCAGCAGCTCCACGCTTCTGCAGTACGTACTGTATCCCGCCTTGTCCTGCACCGTGACAAAAGACACACGGCTTCCATTCTCTGCTTTTTTCGTCAGCTCCCGCAGCCTGCCATCTACTTTTGCAAGTATAATCTTTGCCGGATAATCTTTCTGATATTCCTCTGCGATCTCCCGGTATGTCGTCTCCGGAGGATAGGTCCGTTTTTCTCCATTTACTTCCACTGTAAGCTGTAATTCGTCCATTTCGCACCTCCAATCAGCCACAGTCAAAGAGGATATTCACAATCCACTTCTCTGCTTACAGGATCATAAGGAATCCTCCCGCAAGCGGGTCCCTTATGATATGTCATGAACGCAGTCGCTTCGCGTTCAAAAAATTCTGCCGCTTCATGTTCAGATCACTTCAAACGGCTCTCCCTGTTTCGCTCTCTTTACTTCTAGTTCCCCAAAATGTGTTTTCATCCACGCTTCCATATGCGGAATAAAGATCTGCTCGATCCCGTAATGCCCGGCATCAATGATCGAAAGCCCCTGATCCATTGCATCCAGTCCGTCGTGATGACCGATATCTCCAGTAATATAAATCTGTGCTCCGCCCGCAAGCGCCTCACCGATCATGCTCTTTCCGGATCCGGGGCAGACCGCCGCTTTTTTTATCTTCGTTTCCTTTTTTCCAAACAGCCTTACATGCGGAAGCTGAAACGCTTCTTTCACAAGCTGACAGCACTCCTGTGCTGTCAGTTCCATTTCAAACTCACCAATACAGCCGATTCCGTACGGTACACCGTCCACACAGCCTGTCTGCTCCAGAGGTACCTGATTTTGAAGATGCAGACGGGCACCCGCAAGTTCTGCCATCTTTGCTGCATCGTAATTCGTATGCATCGCATAATGTGCAATCCCATTTTCTGCCAGCATCAGTACTTTTCTTCCATGCATAGACCCGTCATTGATCTGACGGATGCCCGAGAGCAAAAGCGGATGATGCGTCAGCAGAAGATCCGCATGCCACGCGATGCATTCCTCAATGACTTCGTTCGTCGCATCCAGCGCAACAAGCACTTTTTTTACTTCCTTCCGGCTGCTTCCAACCTGCAGTCCCGGATTATCCCAGTCCATCGCAAACGTCCTCGGAAATTCCAGATCCAGTTCTTTTATGATCGTTTCGACTTTCATTTTAATTTCCCTCCACTTCCTTTGCTATAGCGATTCAATAAAATAATGCAGGCAAGACGATTTGGCAGAGTGCGAAAGACAAGGATGAAATCTGCAGGCGTGCTGACGCACGGCAAAGATTTCTGACGCAGTATTTCACGCTCTGACAGATCGGATGGGATGCATTATTTTGCAGAATTGCTATAGCTCTGCCCTGACTCATTTCACTTCTTTAAGTCTTTCCCGTACACCTGCGATCAGCCGCAGTTCATACGCGATCTCCGTGCGCCGGGCTACAGCGCCTTCCGTGTCTTTTCCTTCCAGTGAAGTGAGTACATTTCGGTACAGCGTTTCCTCGCGGTCCAGATAGCCTGCCAGGAGCGGATGCTTCTTTTCAAGAAGCAGCGGTCCATAGCGCAGCTCCTGTTCCTCTTTCTCTTTGCCTGCTTCATATTTAAACGCGATATCATCAACGTTCTTTCTCTGATTTTCTGTATCACCCGCTCCTGAACTTTGTTCTTCTGTGTTTTCTTCCATAATTTTCCCCGGTATTTCCAGACAATGATTCCGATCTTTCGCTTCTGACATTCCCCCGCATTTTTGTGCACGCATCATCGGGTAATATTTTCCATCCTCCAGCACAAGATCCTCCGCCGTAATCGCATATCCTTCTTCTGCCAGCCATCCGCGCACACTCGGCAGATCAGACTGCGGCTGCAAAACAAGTGTGGCGCCGTCCAGAATCTCCCTTTTGCCGCTCAGGATACGTACCGTTAAAAGCCCACCCATTCCGGCGATCAAAACGGCATCTGCCTCTCCTTTTTTCATCTTCTCCAGACCGTCTGAAAGCCGTATCTCTATTTTTTCCTCCAGTCCATGCGCTTTGATATTCTCCTCTGCCCGCATAAGCGGTCCCTGATTGATATCCATTGCCAGTGCACGTGGGATTTTTCCCTCCTCCACAAGCGCGATCGGTATGTATGCATGGTCGGTTCCGACGTCCGCAAGCACCGTGCCGCCCGGTACCAGATCCGCCACTGCTCTCAAACGTTTTGATAACTGCATATCCTGTGTTTCCTTTCTGTTTTTATACGGATTTTTCTTCTTTTCTGAATTTTCTGGATTGTCATTTTCCCCGCATCCACCGGCATCAGCCTACTCCAGATAATCCTTCAGTTTCCGGCTTCTGGACGGATGGCGCAGCTTGCGCAGTGCTTTGGCTTCGATCTGGCGGATACGCTCTCTTGTCACGTTGAACTCTTTTCCAACTTCTTCCAGTGTGCGGGCATGGCCGTCATCCAGTCCGAAACGCAGACGCAGCACTCTCTGCTCCCGGTCGGTCAGCGTGGAAAGCACCTCCACAAGCTGCTCCTTAAGGATACTGAATGTCGCCGCCTCATCCGGCACCGGAATATGGTCATCCCGGATAAAATCGCCCAGATGACTGTCGTCCTCCTCGCCCACCGGTGTCTCCATTGATACCGGCTCCTGCGAAATCTTCAGAATTTCCTGAACTTTATCCGCCGGCATATCCAGGCGCTTTCCGATCTCCTCCGGTTTTGGTTCGCGGCCAAGTTCCTGCAGAAGCTGGCGTGAGGTGCGAATCACCCGGTTCATGGTCTCCACCATATGCACCGGGATGCGGATGGTTCTCGCCTGGTCTGCAATCGCCCGTGTGATCGCCTGCTTGATCCACCAGGTCGCATATGTGCTGAATTTATATCCCTTCGTATAGTCAAATTTTTCCACCGCCTTGATGAGTCCGAGATTTCCTTCCTGAATCAAATCAAGCAGCTGCATGCCACGGCCTGCATAACGCTTTGCAATGCTGACTACCAGGCGAAGGTTTGCTTCTGCAAGCTTCTTTTTGGCTTCCTCGTCCCCCTCGCTCATCCGTCTTGCAAGTTCCACCTCTTCCTCAGAAGTCAGAAGCGGAATACGGCCAATTTCTTTCAAATACATGCGCACCGGATCGTCCGTACTGATTCCTTCCGGAACGCTTAAATCCAGCTTGTCCAGATCTTCTTCCTGCTCATCTTCAAACTCTTCGCCGTCCGGCAAAAGCAGGGCATCATCGTCATCCGTATCCGAAATTTTCAGAACATCGATTCCTTTATGTGCCAGATATTCTATAATGCGGTCGTACTGTTGTTCACTGGGGGACATGCTCTCGAAAAAATCCTGAAGTTCTTTGTATTCCAGGATATTTTTCTTTGTTCGCGCAAGCGCTACCAGTTCCTGCAGTTTCTTTTGAAATTCTATCGCCTGTACCTCCATCCAGTTTACCTGCCTTTCCAATTCCTGCCCTGTTTCTGCATCAGTTTCTCCCCGCTACAGGGAAATATGCAGCCGTCCCAGTTCCTGCAGCCGTTTTCTTGCCTCTATCAGTTTCTGCAGTCCCTGTATATCTGCCGCACCCAGTTCTTTTGTTTTCTGCGTGATCCCATGGTTGACAACCTTGTAAATGCTCTCGCGGATCGCTTTTTCCTGCTCCGCCTGGCTTTCTGCCCGGACCTTTGTATTAAAGATCTGCGCTGCCGTTCTTTGCTGCTGCGGATCCGTAAAATGATTGATGATCCGTGCCGGGTTTAATTCTCCTTTTTCCAGCTGCTCATACAGCATTTCTGCCACCTCTTTGTACAGCTCGTCCGTAAAATCTTCCGGTTTTACATAAGCGGAAACGGTCTTATAAAGCCCTGGGTATTCACTGAGCCACGTCAGAAGAAGCCGCATGGACTTTAAGATACCGTCCTCTTTTTCCGGCCGTACCTGACGGCGCTCTGCTGACGTTGTTTTTGCCCGAAGCGGCACTCCCTGCATCAGGCAGTTCATAACCATTTTCCTCATTCCGTCAAAGGAAATCTGATATTTCTCCGCCACTGCCTCAATATAATTTTCGCGCTCGATCTCAAGTTCAAACTCTGCGATTTTCGCCGCCACTGCCTGAAAGAAACGCGTTTTTGACTCTGGATCTTTCATATCATAGTCTTTTTGCAGGATCGAAAGTTCAAACAGAAAACTGTTCTCTGCCTGATCGATCCGTTCCTGAAAAGCATCTGTTCCGAGCGCTTTGATAAATTCATCCGGATCTTTATATGGATCCATATGGAGCACCTTTGTCGAAACGCCTGCCGCCTTAAGAAGCGGGATTGCCCGAAGTGCTGCCTTAATTCCAGCCTCATCACTGTCATAGGTCAGAATCACTTCATCCGTATAACGTTTCAGAAGCGATGCATGCTGGCTGGTCAGCGCCGTCCCAAGGGAGGCGACCGCATTCGTAAAGCCTGCCTGATGCATCGAGATCACATCCATATATCCCTCGCATACCAGTATATATTTTTTCCGTGAAGTCCGTGCAATATGTAAGCCATACAGATTCCGGCTTTTGTCAAATATCACCGTTTCCGGAGAGTTCAGGTACTTTGGCTTTGCGTCTCCCATCACTCTTCCGCCGAAGCCGATCACCTTTCCATTGATATCCATGATCGGAAACATGACCCGGTTCCAGAATTTGTCGTACATTCCCTGTCTCTCATTTACGCTCATCAGTCCTGATTCTTTCATGAGTTCTTCGGAAATCCCCTTTTTTTTCAGATAGCGGTACAATTCATCGCTGTACGGTCCTGCATAACCAAGACCAAACCTGCGCATCGTCTCATCGGAAAGTGCCCTTCCCTTCAGATACTCCATTGCCTTCTCCCCCTGTGGAGCACGCAGCTGATAATAAAAATACTTCGCCGCCATCTTGTTCACTTCCAGCACTGCGCTTTTTAAATCTCTCTGCTTTTTTGCTTCCTCCGAATATTCTACCTCCGGCAGGGAAACACCGGCCCGGTCTGCCAGCACTTTCAGTGCCTCCGGAAATGTATAGTTTTCGTATTCCATCAAAAATGTAAATACATTTCCGCCCGCACCACAGCCGAAGCAGTAGTACATCTGCTTGGATGGACTGACGGAAAACGAGGGTGATTTCTCGTTGTGAAACGGGCAGAGCCCAAAATAGGAGCTGCCCCGGCGCTGCAGTTTTACGTAACCGGAAATGACGTCAACGATGTCATTTCTGGCGCGGACTTCTTCAACAATGTCATCTGAATAATACATGAAATGTATGCCCTCTCTGTGTAGGTGTAGTGGTAAACAGCAACTGGAAAATGCTGCGCATTCCTCTCGCTGCTTTGGTTTTTCATTTCTTAGACTCAAGAAAATGCTGCGCATTTTCTTTCGTTAATAGAAATATAGAAGCTCCGCTTCTATATTTCTATTATATTCTTATCTTGTGTCTTTTTTCCATCTTTTTTCTAATTTTTTTCAATTTTTTATATTTTTTTCGGTCACTCAGTAATGGTACGCGGTATTTTTCACTTTGCGCAGTAATCTGTAATTGTGTAGCGTCTGCCATCGGTGGTGATCTGGATGGCGCCGGTGGCTGCGGTCGTATGAATCTCACTGCCGATCGCCTCCAGACGTATGATGGTCTCAGGTGCCGGATGGCCGTAACGGTTTTCGGCACCACAGGAAATGACCGATACCCGCGGTCGGACCTGGGCAAGAAAGACGTCTGAGCTCCCGTTTTTTGAGCCGTGATGCCCGACCTTCAGGACGTCTGCCCGCAGCGCTCCCTGCGATGTCTCTGCCAGCTTTTTTTCCGCCGCGCCTTCCAGGTCTCCGGTAAACAGCATCCGAAATGTTCCATACCGGAACAGCAGCACCATGGAATCTTCATTCTTATCCCCGGTAAGTTCCGATGGATTCGGCGACAGACAGAAAAACCCCCAGTTCTCCGTTTCCATGCCACGGATCTCGCTGCCCGCTCTCATCTGAAGAACCCGGATTCCATTCGCCCCTCCAAGTTCACGGATCTTCTGAAAGTCTTCACTCCCGGCAGTCGGCGGGAGCACAAGATTTTTCAGCGTGATCCCATGGCTGTTTTTTCCGGTCAGGTTCTGCTCATACCCCTGCAAATACTGTTCAATTCCATTTGTGTGATCCGCATCCGCATGTGAGAGAAAAATATAATCTACCGTACTCACTCCATAATACCGCAGTGTCTGATCAAGTTCCTTCCAGATCTGCTTTTTACTGCTGCTTCCACCGTCGATCAGACAAACCTCTCCCCCCGGCATGCGAAGCAGTGTTCCATCTCCCTGCCCGACATCCATGCACAGAATTTCCATCTGCTTTGGCGATGACGGCTGCAGTACCCCCATACAAAGCACAATGCAGATCATCCAGACTGCCCGCTTCAGATTACTGTTTTTTATCTGCCGGCCTGCATAAACGGCCGACAGGATCATCCCATAATAAAGCACGATCGTTTTCATTGCCGGACAGCCCAGGATCTGCAAGGCCCCAGGGAGCAGCAGCATAAAATCACACAGCCATCCAAATATCCATAAAAGATAGTGAACCGGAGCCGCAAGAAAAATCCCTGCTGCTGCAAAAAATAAGCCGGCAGCCGCCCCTGCCATCCCGCTCCCCATCACGGCCGGAACAAGCGCCACCACGATCAGATTCAGAAAAATACTGTATACCGGAGTCTGATAAAAAAATCGCAGCGTCAACGGAAGCATGCCAAACCAGATTCCAAATCCGCTCACCAAAGCGCGAACGGCCCTCCCGCTCTGCTTTGCCCCAACTCCCACGAGCAGCTCCGGAATTAGAAATGCAAGGCAGAAGATTGCTGCAAATGAAAGCACAAACGAAGTATCCGTCAGATTCTGCGGATCACGCAGCAACAGTAAAATCCCCGCAAAACCAAGTGCGGTCTTTCCGTCATATTTTCTGCCGAAAGCCTGTGCGCCAAGCCAAAGTGCAAACATCAGAAGCGCCCGCAGTGCAGAAACACTGCCTCCGGTCATCACAGTAAACCCAGCCATGATACCGCCTGACAGAAGTGCCGCCACAGGTATCCCCGGCACACCCCTTCGCAGCACCTGGTACAGCCCGGCTCCAAGCATTGAAAGATGAAGCCCCGAAATACTTGCGATATGTGCGATTCCACTCTCCTGATACTGCGTTTTCACATCAGAATCCATCCATGCTTTTTCTCCAAACGCGAGCGCGGCCAGTGTCCTGGCCTCTTCTTCCTCCATAATGGTAAGACAGGAATCATCCAGCTTTCCGCGCAACCACTGCAATGTCCTCAAAATTCTGCCGTTCCCGTTCTTTTTCCAGAGTACACGGACTTTTTTCATCTGGCAGACTACATTTTTTCGGTGATAATAGGAACGGGCATCAAACTGCCCAGGGTTGCATGCCGGTTCGAACAGCTGCACTTCTCCCGACACGCGAACGCGGTCACCGATTTCTGCCGATGCCTTTTCCTGTGTAAGGGTAAACGAGATGGCATGTGACTTTGGAAGTGTATTATCGGCAGAACTCGTTTTATCCACAGTCTGAAGCATCCTCTGCGCTGTCTCTGCTTCATTTTCGCTTCCTGCCCGCCAGGTGCTTTGACCTCTTTCGCAGATCACAAGTTCATCCGCTGCATACCGTATTCCATTCTCCGTCCGGCTGCACGCCCGAACTGTTCCTTCTATAATAATACAGCGGTCAGAATCCGCCGCCTCCTTCAGCGCAGATTCTGACCGCACAAGTAAAGCCTCCTTTTTCGGAAGCTCTCTGTAATTCCACACAACCGCATAAAGAATCACAACCGTACAGATCAAAAAAATCGGTCTCTTCCATATGATACTCCACAGAAATTCAAATCTGATTCTCAATCCAATTTACGCTTCTGTCTCTCCCCCGGTCCTGGGTGAAGTTTCCCCGGTTTCTTCACCTGCTGTATGCTCTGATATGCCCACTGCATCTTCTGTTGCAGTCTCCGGCACTTCTTTCTCCGTCAGAGACGTCTGTGTCTCTAATTCCGCTTCCTCAATGTAGCTGCGGTCCATCGTAAACGTCTGATCCAGATCCACGGTCTGACGGAATTTCACATCGCTCTCGCCCTCAACTTCAAACCTGACACCGGTAATCTCATCACATGTCTCACAGATGGAGTCCACGATCGCATAGAGTGCTGTCCTTGGGTCAACCATACTCTCAGACGGCTCTTTGTTTGCCTCGCTGTCAAAATTGACTGTACAGATTCCCTTCTTGATCGAAACGCTCTGGATCTTCGTTGATTCCGGCAGCACTGCTTTTCCGCCCTCAGATGGTCCCTCGATCAGCTGCTCAATCACAACACGCTCCAGCACCATGTTACTGGAATAATGGAGATTTCTTGCCTCTCTTACCAGCTGTGTTCCATCTTCATTTGAAAAATACAGCGCAAGCTTTGCATAAAGATAGGAGTTGATTCCGCCCTCTTTCGTATCGATAAAGGAATCTGCATCCATTGCCGGAACCGGCTGTCCCTGTGCATCGCACAGCTGCTCCTTCTCTACCGTGATCATAACCTTCGTCACACCCGGAATCTGTGAAAAGGTCTTCACCACTGCTGCCCGCAGCAGTACCTCCTCTGTATTTCCAAGGTCATAATATTCCTTCGAAAAATCAATGCGCAGCGCATCGATTCCTCTCTCATACCCTTCCACACTGACATTTCCCTGCAGTGCACTCACAAAACCCGTCGTGGGCGGCTGCTGCATCATCTCAATCAGTTCGTCCATCAGCTCGTCAAAGGTCTGTGCCGATGGAACATAATTGCTTTCCATTAGCCGCGTTCCAGCCGTATCCACATAATATACTGTATATCCGCTCTCTTCCTGCGGTGCTTTTCCGCATCCTGTCAGCAGAAAAATCATCACAAGCAGGAGCAGAAACTTCCCTTTTTTCTTCACGAAACTGTTTCATCCTTTCTACGGCACATATTTCAGAGGAATCCGGACAGTAAACGTCGTGCCTTCCCCTTCCTTGCTGTAAACCTTGATCGCACCGTGGTGCATCAGCACTGCACTTCTTGTGATCGCCAGTCCCAGACCTGTACCGCCGATCTCCCGTGAATGAGATTTGTCCACACGGTAAAACCGTTCAAAAATATGTTCCTGTGACTCCTCCGGGATTCCGATTCCGGAGTCCTCAACTTTCACATAAAAATATTTATTATCCACATTCAAAGAGACATGCACCCAGCCATTCTCTGTGTTATATTTGATTCCGTTTTCCACAAGATTGGAAAGCGCAAGGGTCAGCTTCGTCTCGTCAACTTCAGCAAAGACCGGTTTAAAGCTTTCAAGCACCAGATCAATTCCTCGCTTTGCCGCAATCGGGCGAAGCCGCTTTAAGATCAGCTCGATCAGCTGGTTGATATTCGTCTCCTGAATGTTAACGTCTGAAGACTTCCGGTCCATCTTCACCAGGGAAAGAAGGTCCGTGATGATCTTGTTCTCGCGATCGATCTCCTCTGCAATATCTCCCATAAATTCCTTATACAGCTCCGCCGGCACTTCATCCTGCGCAAGAAGGGAATCTGCCAGCACCTTCATTGAAGTGATCGGTGTCTTCAGTTCATGTGAGACGTTTGATACAAACTCCTGTCTGGAATCCTCCTGCAGCTTCATGCGCCTGAGCATCCGGTTGTACGCTTCTGACAGCAGCTTTGTCTCCGTGTAATCCGGAATTGAGATCTCCTGATCCTCGATGACGCTTCCCCGTACTTCCTCCAGCGACTGTGTGATCTTTCCAAACGGCCTTGTCAGCAGACGCGCCATATAAAATGCAGTCATACAGATCAGGATGGTCAGTACCACCTGCAGAATCCATACAGTATTATTCAGGGCATCCCGTCCCTCATCAACGTCCTCCGTCGACACACTGACGATCAGAATACCTTCGATTTCTTTGGTGCCCTCCGCCTTGATCGGAACCGTCAGCTCCAGGAATTCATTTTCCTGATTATAATTGGAAGAATCCGTGCCGAGAAACGATTCCAGCACTTCTTCCGAAATAATATATTTGTCCTCATCAATGCCAAACGTATCCCGGATAATGCGGAAATTACTGTTGACTACGATGACTCTTCCGTTGTAAAGATTTGCCAGCTGCTTCATCTGGCGATCCACCGCACTTGAGGAGGCTCCGTGAATGTAGCCGCTCTGGCTGATCTGCGACACCAGATCCTGGCACTGCCCCTGGATCATAGAGCGCTTCTGTGCGACCGACTGGGTCACATAGTTTTCAAGGATCACATACTTCATCAGGAAGATCGGAATCATACCGACCAGAATGAATACAACAAAAATTCTGGCCTGCAGACTTTTAAAATAAGTCAGTGCCTTTGTCTTAATGCTGGAAATAATAACCCACTCCCCACTTTGTATGTACGTATTTCGGCTCGCTCGGATTTGCCTCGATCTTCTCACGCAGACGGCGGATGTGAACATCTACTGTACGCACGTCTCCCGGATACTCATACCCCCACACAATGTTCAGAAGATTCTCTCTGCTGTATACTTTATTCGGATTAAATACGAGCAGCTCCAGCACATCAAATTCCTTTGCCGTCAGATTTACTTCTTTTCCGGCAATGCTGACTCTGCGTCCCTCACAGTCCATCACGAGATCGCCAACCTCCACGATCTTTCCCTTTGGCTCCTGTGCCGTCTTCTGAGATGTTCTCCGCATGATCGCTTTTAAGCGTGCCTTTACCTCCAGAATATTAAAAGGTTTTGTAATGTAATCATCCGCGCCGTACTCCAAGCCAAGGATCTTATCCATATCGTCACCTTTTGCCGTCAGCATGACGATTGGTACGTCCGAAAATTCTCTTACCTGCTGGCAGACCTGCAGACCATCCAGCTTCGGGAGCATCAGATCCAGAAGCATGATATCATATTCCTTTTCTCTTGCCATGCGTACCGCTTCTTCTCCGTCGTAGGCACAGTCCACTTCCATGTCGTCCTGCTCCAGACTGAATCGGATTCCCTTTACAATCAGCTTTTCATCGTCAACTACCAAAACCTTTTTTCCCATGCTGTTTTACTCCTTTATGTCATAGCCCGTAACCTCCAGGCTACCTTACCGTTATCCTGTCTTTTATTCTGGAAAACACGCCTTCCTTGATCCCGGAGATCTGCAGCAGCTCCTGCGCATCCGAAAAACCCCCATGCTCCGACCGGTACTGCAAAATGGCTTCCGCCTTTGCCTCACCGATTCCGGGAAGCGTCATCAGTTCTTCCTTTGATGCCGTATTCAGATCCACCAGATCGCCCCCGTCGGTTAAGGATACCTCCGCATCTCCTGCCGTTCCCGGATTTCGTGCAGCTTCCTCTCCACCAGACCAGCTGTCCCTGACCGGTTCCGTTTCCATCTGCCTCGTCTCTTCTTTCGAATAAACGTAAAGCTTCTGTGCATCCCCGATCACAGCCGCCTGATTCAGCCACTGCTCATCAGCCTCCGGAAGAAACCCTCCGGCAAGTGCAACAGCCTCGTAGACGCGCGTGCCTTCCGCCATCGGATAGACACCCGGATGCTGTACTGCACCGCAGACGTGGACATAGATGACCCTTTCCGTCTGTGACATTTCCTCTTCCGATGCCGGCTCCGCTGATTCAGGAACTGCCGGTTCAGCAGCTTTGTTCCTCTCAAAGCTGCCCGGTGATCCTTGCAAAACAGAAGCATTCTCCTCGCCCTGTACCTCTGCATTCTTTTCGTCTGCATCCGCACCCGCTGCCGTATCTGCTTCCTCGAAAGCCACGCCTGACATCTGCACGTCCGGCTTTCGCGCACATCCGCTGCAAAGCGCAAAAAAACCTGCCAGCAGCGCAATGGCTACCCGGCTATGCTTTGTTTTCCAGTCTTTTTTCCAATTCTTTTTCTTCTTATTCTTTTTCTGCATACCTTCCTTCAGTCAGAAACTGACGGTTCCCCGTATGCAACCTTTATTGTAACGAAAATTTAACCTTTTTGCAACAGATATTTTATATTAAAATTTTCCTAAATTTCACCATTTAAACACTATAATGCCAGTCACAGAGACCAGAAGCCCAATCAGTTTCCGCCATTCAAACGGCTGTTTCTCCACGCCGAACATTCCAAACAGCTCGATCACATAAGCGACGGCCAGCTGCGAAATCACGATCAGCATCGCGGCGCGCGCCGGGCCGAGATCCGCCATGCTTTTTACCACCGTCACCGTGATAAACGCGCCGATCACACCGGCAAGCAGCATATAGGGCTGTTTCATATTTCCCAGTAAGAGAAAACTCGTCCGGTCTGTAAAAAGCCAGGCGGTAAGACAGACCAGAAGTGCCGTAAACTGCACAAAAGCAGACGATACCCACAGGCTCGTCTGCTTTGTTACTTCCGTATTAAATACTCCCTGAATACTCATCAGTGCGCCAGAGAGCAGCGCAATACAAACTCCAGACATGGGATCTCCTTTCTGCAGGCTGCCATAAAGCGGACAATCCGTCTTCGCTGTTTGCCATCTCATGACGGATTCTCTCTCCCCATGAAATTCATGAACGCAGTTACCTTGCGTTCAAAACAGCCTTTTACAAAAAGTATATCCATTTTTTTATACGCTTATTCCTCAGATTTTGCACCGCACTCCTTCTTTTGCCTTGTTTCATCCACACCCTGGCAGAACAACGTATCTGCCAGAAGTATTAAGCTTCCATATCAGGCACACGCTCTCCTACGCTTCCAATGCCCGCGTAAGGCGCACAGCCATCTCATCGATGTCTTCTTTCGTGATGATAAGCGGCGGCACAAAGCGCAGCACATCGCTTCCGGCACTCAGTACGATCAGACCCTGCTCCAACGCTTTCTTTACGATCTCACCAACCGGACGTCCAGCCACGACAACGCCCTGCATCAGACCTTTTCCTCTGCGCAGTGACAGACAGCCATATTTTTCCACCAGCTCATCCAGCTTCTGCTCCAGATACGGTGCAACCTCATTCACATGGTCAATGATGTGCTGCTCCTCAAAGAGATCGAACACCTCTGAGACCGCCGCGCATGCCAGCGGATTTCCGCCGTATGTCGTACCGTGATCGCCCGGAACGAGTGAGGCCTTCGCCACTTTCTCATTCAGCACGAACGCACCGACCGGCACACCGCAGCCAAGTGCCTTGGCACACGTCATGATATCCGGCTCTACACCATACTGCTGCCATGCAAAATAGCTTCCGGTCCGTCCCATGCCACACTGGATCTCATCAAGGATCAGCAGGATGTCATGCTCCTCGCAGATTTTCTTTACACCCTTTAAAAATACCGGGTCCGCCGGATAAATGCCGCCCTCACCCTGTACCGTCTCCAGGATGATCGCGCAGGTCTTTTCATTCACCTGAGCGTTCACGCTGTCCAAATCATTGAAATCGGCAAATTTCACGCCGCCCATCAGCGGCCTGAACGGTTCCTGATAATGTGCGTTTCCGGTCACGGAAAGCGCTCCGACGCTGCGCCCGTGGAAAGAGTGATTCATCGCGATGATCTCATGATCTGTTCCCCCGTCTTTCAGCCATGCGTATTTCCGAGCCGCCTTGATCGCGCCTTCGATCGCTTCGGTTCCGCTGTTCGTAAAAAATACCTTATCCATCCCGCTTGTGCGGATCAGCTTCTCTGCCGCCTCTTCAAGCGGAATATTATAATAGAGGTTTGACGTATGGATCAGCTGGTCGATCTGCTTTTTCAGTGCGTCATTGTACGCTTTATTTCCGTAGCCAAGTGCAAAAACTGCGATTCCGGCGCCAAAATCCAGATATGATTTTCCATCCGCATCCGTTAAGTAAACACCATCGCCTTTTTCCAGCACGACCGGAAACCGGTTGTAAGTGTGCAGGACGTACTGCTCTGTTTTTTCCATATATTCCTTACTGTTCATTGAAGTAACGCTCCTCCTCATCTCCGATGATTGCCGTACCGATTCCCTTATTCGTAAAGAACTCCAGCAGCAGACAGTGCTGAATCCGCCCATCCAGGATGTGGACTCTGGAAACACCGGCTTCGATCGCTGCGATACAGTTCTGCAGCTTCGGCAGCATTCCGCCGCCTACATTTCCGCTCTTCAAAAATTCCTTTGCCTGCGGGATCGTCAGCTCACTGATGAGCGACGTGCGGTCAAGCGGATCGCGATAAACACCCTCGATATCGGTCAGGAATGCCAGCTTTGCAGCCTTGACTGCTGTCGCGATCGCGCAGGCCGCATCGTCCGCATTGATATTGTAGGAATGGCAGTCATCATCTGATCCCACCGGGCAGATGACCGGGATAAAATCATTGTCAAGCAGCGTGTTCAGGAGGGAGGTATTCACCTGTTTTACCTCACCGACATATCCAATGTCTTTTCCGCCTGCCAGCTTTTTGTCTACTTTCAGGATCGAACTGTCCTTTCCGCTGATTCCGACTGCTTTCAGTCCGACTTTCTCCATCATCGATACAAGATCTTTATTGATCTTGTTCAGCACCATCTCGGCTACTTCCATCGTCGGCTCATCGGTTACCCGCAGTCCGTTTACGAAATTTGTCTCAAGGCCTACTTTATTGATCCACTTCGTGATTTCCTTTCCGCCTCCATGTACAATGATCGGGCGGAATCCGACCAGCTTCAAAAGTGCCACATCTCTGATCACGCTCTTTTTCAGCTCATCATCCACCATAGCGCTCCCGCCGTATTTTACCACGATCGTTTTTCCGTGAAACCGCTGGATATACGGAAGTGCTTCAATCAGCACATTCGCTTTTTCCAGCCACATTTCCATCATTGCTTCCATTTTATCTCTCTGCCTCCCTCTTATGAACGGTAATCCGCGTTAATCTTCACGTAATCATACGTCAGATCACAGCCCCATGCCGTTGCCTGCGCCGTTCCCATCTTCACATCCGCGATCGCTGTCACCGCTTTCTCGGACAGAATCTTTGTCGCCTCTTCCTCGCTGTAACCGGTCGAAACGCCGTTTTCAATGATCTTCAGTTTCCCGGCTGCACTCTCAAAATAAAGATCTACTTTTTCCGGATCAAAGATCACTCCGGAATAGCCCATCGCGCAGAGGATACGGCCCCAGTTGGCATCATGTCCGAAAATTGCCGCCTTCGTCAGATTGGAGGTGATCACTGATTTGCTTAACGTCACCGCGTCCGCTTTTGTCTTTGCACCGATGACCTTCACCTCAAACAGCGCAGTCGCTCCCTCGCCGTCGGCCGCCATATGCTTTGCCAGATACGTATTCACGTATTTCAGCGCTTCAAAAAATTTCTGATACGATTCATTCTCTTCTGTAATCTCATCATTGCCCGCCAGTCCGTTCGCAAGTACCACTGCCGTGTCATTTGTCGATGTATCGCCGTCCACCGAGATCATGTTGTACGTATCTGCCACGACAGCACTGTGTGCCTTCTGGAGCAGTTCCTTTGAGATGGCCGCATCTGTCATGACAAAGCTCAGCATCGTGCACATATTTGGATGGATCATGCCGGATCCCTTGCTCATGCCGCCGATCGTGACGGTCTTTCCGTCCAGTTCGATCTGTACCGCAATCTCTTTTTTTACCGTATCCGTCGTCATGATCGCCTCTGCCGCCAACGTACCGGAAGCCTCACCCGTTCCAAGCATTGGCTTCATTGTTTCAATTCCGGCACAGATCTTGTCGATCGGAATCTGTGCACCGATCACGCCGGTCGATGCCACCAGCACCTGTTCCGGCTTAATCCCAAAAAGTTCTGCTGCTTTCTCTGCCGTCTTTTTACAATAGCCAAGACCTTCTTCTCCTGTGCACGCGTTTGCCACGCCGCTGTTCGCCACGATCGCATGGACGCACTGACCGCCGTAAACGACACTCTGATCCCATTTCACCGGCGCTGCCTTTACCACATTTGTTGTAAAAGTACCAGCCACCTGACACGGCGCCTCACTGTAGATCATCGCCATGTCCTTTTTCCCTTTTTTAATACCGGCCGCGATACCGGCCGCTGCAAAGCCCTTCGGGGCGGTTACGCCGCCATTTATTTCTTTTATCATAAGCTCCTCCGTTTTTAATTTTTCCATCTTTCCAGTACAAGCCACTCCTGATAAGCTGCGAAGCAGCTACTCGGTTATGAAATATCATAAGGGATGATCTCGCTTCTACGGGAACATCGGTGCCATGCGAAGTCCTTCTGCTTCATCAAGTCCAAACAGCAGATTCATATTCTGCACGGCCTGTCCTGCTGCGCCCTTTACAAGGTTGTCCATCGCACCCATCATGATGATGCGTTTTGTACGCGGATCGATCCTGAAATTCACATCCACGAAGTTGCTGCCCTCCACCCACTTTGTCTGCGGGCATACATCCTTGGGCAGAACGCGGACGAAACGCTCGTTTTCGTAATACTTGTCATATGCTGCCTTTACTTCCTCATAAGAAACTTCTTTTTTCAGCGATGCGTATGCTGTGATCAGGATTCCGCGGTTCATCGGAACAAGGTGCGGCGTGAAGTTCAGAAGCACCGGAGTGCCCGCCGCATAGGAAAGCTGCTCTTCGATCTCAGGCGTATGACGATGGTTTGCCACGCCGTACGCTTTCATATTTTCATTGACCTCGCAGAATAGATTGTCCGTCTTTGCACCGCGTCCTGCTCCGGATGTGCCCGACTTTGCATCAATGATAATGCTGGACGGATCGATCAGATTTTCCTTTAATAAAGGATAGATCGATAAGGTGCTGCAGGTCGGATAACAGCCTGGATTTGCGACCAGCCGCGCACCTTTTACTTTTTCCCGGTTGATCTCGCACAGTCCATAGACCGCCTCATCGATGTACTGCGGAGCTTTGTGCCCGATCTTATACCATTCTTCGTATATTTTTACATTTTTCAGACGGAAATCAGCGCTCAGATCCACAATTTTCGTTTTGGAAAGAATATCTTCACTGATCAGCGAGGCACACAGCCCCTGCGGAGTCGCCGTAAAAATAATATCGGCCTGATCGGCAAGTGCTTCCATATTATCATCCATACACTTTGCATCCACCAGCTGAAACATGTTCTGATAGATCGATGCATAACTCTGATCTACATAACTTCTGGAACCATACCACACGATCTCGGCCTCTTTATGGCCAAGCAGGAGACGTACCAGTTCTCCTCCTGCATACCCGGTTGCACCGATAATTCCAACCTTTATCATAAACTTTTTCCTCCTCTGTGACACTCCGATCTGCGTTTTTTCGCCATTCAGACTTCGTTTTCCCAATTCTATACCAATCCGAAAAAGATGTAAAGTATTTTTCTCTGCATGATTATACATACTTCATGCATAATATTCAACCTTTTTCGTAGTTTTTCATAAAATACAATTTAGTACTTGCATATTTATGACTGTTGATGTATATTGATGAAAGGTGAAATGCACAACAGGAGGAATCAAGATTATGAAAGAAAAAGTAATTCTCGCCTACTCAGGCGGACTGGATACGACAGCCATGATCCCGTGGCTGAAAGACAACTTTGATTATGAAGTTATCTGCTGCTGCATCGACTGCGGTCAGGGCAATGAGCTGGATGGACTGGATGAAAGAGCAAAACTCTCCGGCGCTTCCAAATTATATATTGAAGATATCCGCGACGAGTTCTGCGAAGACTTCATCATGCCGTGTGTAAAGGCAGGTGCTGTCTATGAGCACAAATACCTGCTCGGCACCTCGATGGCCCGTCCGGCAATCGCAAAGAAGCTCGTTGAAATTGCAAGAAAAGAAGGCGCAACCACGATCTGTCATGGCGCTACCGGAAAAGGAAACGACCAGATCCGCTTTGAGCTTGGTATCAAAGCACTCGCTCCGGATCTCAAAGTGATCGCTCCGTGGCGTATGACTGATATCTGGAAAATGCAGTCCCGTGACGACGAGATCGAGTTCTGCAAGCAGCACGGCATCGTGCTTCCGTTCGACCACAGCCACAGCTACAGCCGTGACCGCAACCTGTGGCACATCAGCCACGAGGGACTGGAGCTTGAGGATCCGGCAAACGAGCCGAATTACGCAAACATGCTCGTCCTTGGTGTGACTCCGGAAGAAGCTCCGGATGAGGGCGAGTACGTAACCATGACTTTCGAGGCAGGTACCCCGAAGACCTTAAATGGAAAAGAGATGAGCGTCTGCGAGATCATCACTGAGCTGAACAAGCTTGGCGGCAAGCACGGCATCGGCATCGCTGACATCGTAGAAAACCGTGTTGTCGGCATGAAGTCCCGCGGTGTTTATGAGACTCCTGGCGGAACCATCCTGATGGCTGCTCATGAGCAGCTTGAAGAGCTGATCCTTGACCGTGACACTATGGAGACAAAGAAGAAACTCGGCAGCCAGTTCGCACAGATCGTATACGAAGGAAAATGGTTCACACCGCTTCGTGAGGCAATCCAGGCATTCGTCGATGTCACACAGGAATACGTAACCGGCGAAGTAAAATTCAAGCTCTACAAGGGCAACATCATCAAAGCCGGCACAACCTCTCCGTACAGCCTGTACAATGAATCTCTTGCAAGCTTCACAACCGGCGATCTCTACGATCACCATGATGCATCCGGATTCATCACACTGTTCGGTCTTCCGCTGAAGGTTCGCGCAATGAAGATGATGGAAGTAAAGAAGAATCAGGAAAGCAAATAAAATGCAGGATTGGGACGGGCAGCGTAAATGGCGCTGCCCGTTTTTTTGCCGAATCAGGCTTGCTTCTGCAACTATTCTGTAAACAAAAATAGCCGGAAGACAGAATTTTCACTCTGCCTTCCGGCCATTTTTCTCTTTCCGTCAAAGCGTATATTCACGATCCGCTATTTTCCAGATCCGCTCACCGTTCACAGTAAAACAAATTTTCTGATTTGCTTTTGCGATCTGCAAATCCTTAGTTCGACCGAATCTCCTGTCTCATAAATCCAACGTACGAACCGCCAAATGCAATGAGCATCAGTGCGGCCAGTCCGGTCAGATGCGGCCAGACAAGCAACAGGCTCTGTCCCAGGCTTAAGTAGCCGCTGATCGCTCCGGTCAGCTGGCTGACGGTCACTACATTGACCGAGCGCACGGACGGATTCATGATCGTGGATACTGCCTCACTGTACAGGTAGTATGGGGAAATACGGTTCAGGTTCTGATTCAGCGTGTAATTGTTCAGGCTGTTGATCATTGTGCCGTACTGGTCATTAACCGGATAAACCGCATTTGCGACGATATTTGCCACAAGGCTCATAAAAATCGCAAAGAAAATCCATACGGAAATCGACGCAAGCGCTGAGGTCGCGGAATGGCGGCAGATGACAGAAAACAGGATCGACATTGCCAGCCAGAAGGCGATATATACCACCGTGAAGAACAGGAAGATCAGGATTCGAAGTACCTCTTCCACATCCGGCACCAGACCGGTGGCAGCCATCCCGACTGCACCAAGTGCGATACCCATCGAAAAGATAACGATCGCAATTACGATAGTTCCCGCCAGAAACTTTCCAACGATGATCGCATCACGGTAGATCGGCTGTGAGACCAGACGGTTTAGTGTGCCGTTGGAACGCTCGCTGTTGACCGCGTCAAATCCAAGTGCCAGACCGACGATCGGTCCAAGCAGTGCAATAAAGGACATGAACGACGGAATCGAGCTTCCGCTTGAGGTGTAAAGCTTCAGGAAAATGAAGTTGCTGTCCGACTGGATCGCGTCACTCAGTCCGCTGATCGCGCCGTACAGACTCGCAAAGCTGGTACAGCCGATCAGAAGCAGTAGAATCAGAAACCGTTTGCTCTTCAGATGATCGGCAAGTTCCTTGCGTACCAGTGCGTTTCTTCCGGTACTGGCCTTCACCGTTTTTACTTTATTTTTCGGCTGATTTATGTTTCCAGCCGTGTTTTCTCTTTGTTTCAGACTTATTGCTTTCATCACTCTGCCCTGCCTTTTCAAAATAACGTCTGTAGATCTCATCCAGGTCGCCGCCGCGCTGATGCAGATGCATCACGGTATAATCATTCTCGCCAAGGAACTTCGTCAGCTGCGGACGGATATCCTTTTTCGAGGTGATCATAAAACGCCGGCCCTCTTTTGCAATTCCAAGAATTCCATCCTGCCCGGCCAGCATTCCGAGGATCTGGTCATCACACGGTTCCACATCTACTTCCAGCAGATACGTGCCGTTTTTCTGGATGTGCGCCTCCAGCTCTGCCAGGGTACCGCAGGCAACCAGCGTTCCTTCTACATAAATGCCCACACGGTCGCACACCTGCTGGATCTGCTGCAGCTGATGGGATGAGATCAGAACGGTACGTCCGTCTTTTACAGACAGATCTCTTATGATATTGAGCAGTTCCCGCATACCCTCCGGGTCAATACCAAGTGTCGGCTCGTCCATGATGATGACCTGCGGATCTTTGATCAGGACATCCGCGATACCCAGTCTCTGGCGCATACCTTTGGAATACGTTCCCGTTTTTTTATCCGCCGCTTCTGTCATACCGACACGCTCCAGCAGCGCATCGATCCGATCCTCCAGTTCCTGCCCGCCAAGTCCGTTCAGCCTTCCGGTAAAGCGCAGGTTCTGCCTTCCTGTCATATCTGTATAAAATCCGACATTATCCGGCAGATAACCGACGATCGATTTGACTTCCAGCGGATTTCTCGTGCAGTCACAGCCCGCGATAGTCGCTCTGCCTGCCGTCGGCTCGGTCAGGCCAAGCAGCATCAGGATCGTTGTCGTCTTACCTGCGCCGTTCGGTCCGAGCAGTCCGAACACTTCTCCTTTTCTGATGGAGAGATTCAGATCGTTCACTGCGATCTTTGCTCCGTACCGCTTCGTCAGATGAGAAGTCTGAATAATATTCTCCATTTTTTCAGCCATGGTTATCGTCTCCCGAACTTCTTAAAGATTCCAGCCAGTACCGCTACCAGTACAACAATGATTGCAACTGCCACAATGCCCCAGGTTGTCTGTGTCTTCACGGAGACACGGAACTCTGCCATGCTTGATGCAGAATCATTTTTGATCGTAATGTCAGTCACATAGTCTCCGGTGACGACATCCTGTGCCGGTTTGATATAAGCGGTTACTTCTTTTGTTGCACCTGCTTCCAGTGTATCAATCGTGGATTCGCTGAAAGATACATCCCAGTTCGTCGGTGCAGTGGAAGTCAAATTTAAGTTAGTCAAATCTACATTTCCGTTGTTTGTGATGCTTAAGGTAACACTCGTCTCTTTATCTGCATATGCATCCAAACTCAGACGTCCATCCGGTGTGGAAAGGGAAACGCTGTAGGTACCGGTGATCGATACGGAGAGATCCTGACTCAGGCTGTCCTCTGCGGAAATCGCAGAAATCGGAATCGTGTAATCACCCTTCTCCACATCCTGCGGCGGTGTAACCGTTACCGTCAGTCCCTGGCTGCTGCCTGCATCAACATTCAGGCTTGCTACATTCGTGCTCTCTCCGGATGGGGTAAATGTTACCTGCCAGCCGCTCGGTGCCTCTGCTGATAAGCTGTAGGACTGATCGGTTGCACGGTTGTTTACAAGTGTCGTATCGAAGCTGAACGTTGTACCCGATGCACCCTGCTGTTCCGGATATTCGGAAGTAAACGTACTCTGCATAACTTCCTCTTTACTTACCGTGACCTCAAGTCCCAGTGTATCCGATGCGCCCTTTCCGCCATCTGCCTCAAGCTCTACAGTATAAGTGCCATCTTCCGCATCCTCCGGTACCGTCAGACTGAAATCCGTGCTGTTCTTGCTGTCTGTATCCTGTGCATCTCCATCTACGTGTACACTCGTAACCTGTTTGCTGTCACCCTTAAAGTAACCGATCCATCCATCCGGCAGAGACTTTGCTGAAAGCTTTGCATCATATGAAGCTCCCGCATCGCAGGAAAAATCCAGCCCAAAGCTTACCGTATCACCAGCCTTTACTGTAACACCCGGATAAGCTGTGCTCATATCAAGTCCCTCTTCTGCCGCATACACTGGCATACTGCTCATCATCATTGCCGTGGCCATCGCCATTGCTGCCACACCTGCTCCTGCTCTTTTCCTCATTTCCTTCACACTTTTCATTGCTGTGAACTCCTTCCATATTTTTCCTGTTCTGCAACAGACAGATATCCACGACTTATTACTCTGCCTGCCCCTGCGGCTTTGTTTTTTACCGCTGCCATAGCATGTCTGAAAAATGCCTTCTGTACGACGTGCGTCGCTGTACGCTGAAACAATTTTTCAAATATACTTTGGAATCTGTGAACATTTTAATTAGAGATTGTGTCCCTTTTTTGATGGAATTGTGTTACCATTATGGTAATTTTGTGAAAATTCGGTGTACCGGTATTAAAGAATCCGGCGACCTGTTCTTTCGAAACAGATCGCCGGATTCTTTGTTTTCCTTTATGCAATTTTGTTTTATCCGGAAAATACTTCCTGCCATCCAACAGGTACTATTCCTCCGTTGTATACAGATCTGTAAGGAATTCATCAATCGCCGAAGTGTTGATGGTATAATTCACTTTCTCTGTCGTCGTGGACGCATCCTGCGACTGGAAACCATGGTAAACAGAAACGCTAAACCACGCAACCAGCGCAACTGCCACTACTGATGCACCTAATTTCATCGCCAGAAGCTGCCGCTTCTCCTTTTTGATGATCTTGGCACGGTTTTTCTTTTCTTCTTTATAACGGTCAACTTTTGCCTGACTCATGCTACCTCTCCTTTGTCAAAACAGATTCTTCTTCCAGTATACACGATCTGTATGAAAATTCAAGTTTTTCTTCTGTGATTTTATGCAGACAACAGCGCGTATTTGAAAAATGCTCTCTGCAAGATGTGTACCCCACTTTGTGGAAGATTCTGTCTGAGTACGGGCGTCACAGCACCACAATCACGCCGCCGTCATTTGCATACATGGACGAAACTCCTGCCGTATCCAGCAAAATGACATCCTTTACTGAAATTTTTTCCAGGATTGCATTCTTCACCGCTTCGGCACGCTCCGGACAATTACAGTGTGTAATACCAAGGATCTTCTGTTCCGGATCTTCTGCCGCCTCTGCAATGTAATCTACCATTTTTACCAGCGCCTTATTCATTCCCCGCGCCTGATCGAGCTGGATGATCGTCCCTTCCGGTGTGGCACCCATAACCGGCTTGATCTTGAGTGCAGAAGCCACAAATGCCTTGAGGTTGCTCAGACGGCCGTTTTTCCGCAGTGTTTCCAGATTTTCCAGCACAAAATACGTATTCTGTGTATTGATATAATTCTCGACGGTTTCAACTACCTCCGAAAACTCCATTCCTTTTTCTTCACATTCCTGAATCTTCTCCGTAATCAATGTTTCTCCTACCGATGCCGACCGGGAATTGAAAATATGGATCTGAAGCTCCGGACGTTCTTCTAAAACGAGATCTCTTGCAAGCATTGCACTGTTGTAGGAACCGCTCAGTTCTGCGGTAAGCGTCACACCGTAGGCACGTTTCTCCGCCTTTTCAAATGCTTCCTTATAATAATCCGGAGACGGACATGCGGATTTCGGACAATTCGGACTTTCCGCCACCTTTCTTAGAAAGTCTGCCTGATCAAAGGTATCATCATCAATAATGATATGATCATCTACCTGCAGCGTAAGCGGTGCCGAAATGACTCTTTCATCTTCCTTCATTTTCGCAGTACACTCACCGCAGCTGTCCATTACAATTACGTACTCCATATCTATTGCCTCCCGAAACTTTTAGTTGGTGTTTTTGAAATCTTATAATCTGGTTTTTAATACTACATTATAATAACATAAGAGTATTCTCTTGAAAAGAGGAAAATCACACTTTTCAATTTTTTTATGGTTTTCCAGATGACAGTGCGCTATAATATACGGAACGAGTTTTATTATGGAAAGGAGGTCTACTTTGCAGTCCTATCAGATTCAAGACTTGAAAGACTTTATGAAAAAGCTGCTGCTTACCGAAACCTTTGATGCTTTCCTTTTATCGGAAGCCTCCGTCACAACGTACGCAGCCTTCCATCTCGACGGATCCATTCACCCGGATTATTTCAGTACTGACGAAGCAGAAACGCTTACCACAGAACAATGTGGCTACGTTTTGTGGAAACGCGTCCGCCCACTCTTTTTTGAGCTGATGAAAGGAAAAAATACACCACTCTCCTTTCAGATCGTATTCCGGCTGGCCCAGTACAACGTAGAATCCCTGCTTCGGCAGTCCGGACTTTCTTATCGCCCGGAAGACGTGGATGGGTTGTTCCTTACTTTGCGGTACGACGGCACACAGCTTTCCTGTATCAGTGGAAGCTCTCTTCGCATCTTTACGCTGGATCATTCCCTCGATCACGCCTGGGATGCAATGCTTGAAAAGTTTTTTCACAAAAAAGAAATTGTTGTTAGCACTCGCTGAAAATGAGTGCTAATTTCTTCTTGACTTTTTGTTCTATCAGTATTATCATACAGATCAGAGTCAGTAAACGATCAAAAAATACCGGAATGCGCAAGGCAGATACAATGCTTTCCGGCAGGCCGGTTTCACCCTGTATGAAAAACTGAAACATATAAAAAGGAGTTGTTACAATATGAGTAAAAGAACAGGAAGTCTTTCCATCAACAGTGAAAACATTTTTCCTATTATCAAAAAATGGCTGTATTCCGACCATGACATCTTTGTCCGTGAAGTAATTTCCAACGGCTGCGATGCGATCACAAAGCTTGCAAAGCTTGAGATGATGGGCGAATACGAATACACGGAGGATTACAAAAAGAAAATTGAAGTCGTTGTCAATCCGGACGAAAAAACACTGAAATTCATCGATAACGGACTTGGTATGACAGCTGCAGAGGTCGAGGAATACATCACACAGATCGCTTTTTCCGGAGCAACTGATTTTCTGAACAAATACAAAGACAAGACAACAAAGGACGAGATCATCGGTCACTTCGGTCTCGGTTTTTATTCTGTATTTATGGTAGCCGACGAAGTTCACATCGATACCCTCTCCTGGCAGAAAGATGCAAAGCCGGTACACTGGGAGTGCGACGGCGGCACAGAATATTCAATCGACGAAGGGAACCGCACGGAGGTCGGTACAGAAATCACGCTCTTCCTTTCCGATGACTGCCTGGAATTTGCAAATGAATACCGGATGCGCGAGATCATCAGTAAATACTGCTCTTTCATGCCGGTAGAGATTTTCCTTTCCAAAGCTAATGCGGAGCAGGAATATGAAACAATCGATGAATCCGAGCTGCGCGACGATGATGTAATCGTGGAGCGCATCCATGAGGACGCAAAGACCGAGGAAAAAGAAAATGAAAACGGTGAAAAGGAAGTCGTTGAGGTATCTCCGGCCCGCGACCGTGTCAAGATCAACAAGCGTCCGGTATCTTTAAGCGATCCGAATCCGCTGTGGACAAAACAGCCAAAAGACTGCACGGATGAAGAGTACAAAGAATTCTACCGCAAAGTATTCATGGATTACAAAGAGCCTCTGTTCTGGATCCATCTGAACATGGACTATCCGTTCAACTTAAAGGGTATCCTGTACTTCCCGAAGATCAACACAGAGTATGATTCTATTGAAGGCACAATCAAGCTCTACAACAATCAGGTCTTTATCGCAGACAATATTAAAGAAGTCATTCCGGAATTCCTGATGCTCTTAAAGGGCGTGATCGACTGCCCGGACCTTCCGCTGAATGTATCGAGAAGTGCGCTGCAGAACGACGGTTTTGTCAGGAAGATTTCTGACTATATCACAAAGAAGGTTGCCGACAAACTGACCGGTATGTGCAAGACCGACCGCGAGTCCTATGAGAAATATTGGGATGACATCAGCCCGTTCATCAAATTCGGCTGCATCAAGGATCATAAATTCGGCGAAAAGATGGGCGATTACATTCTTTACAAGGATATCAACGGCAAATACCTGACCATTTCGGATCTGGCTGCAAAGAAAGACGATACTGATGCCGAAAATAATGCCGGGGAAAACGCAGCTGAAGCTGCTAAAAACAGTGATGCCACTGATACGACTGATTCTGAAGAGAAAAAGGAGCCGGAAAAAACAACCATTTACTATGTAACGGATGAAATACAGCAGAGCCAGTACATCAATATGTTCCGCGAGGCAGGACTCGATGCTGTCATCCTCAAGCACAACATCGACTCCGCATTTATCACACATATGGAGCAGCTGCGCGATGACCTGAAATTCCAGCGTATTGATGCAGATGTCACCGACACCTTCAAGGAAGAGACTGATGAAGATGCGCTCAAAGAAACCGCCGATACCCTGACAGAAGTCTTCCGTAAAGCACTCGGCAAAGATAAATTGACTGTCAAAGTCGAAAAACTGAAAAATGCAAACGTTTCCTCTATGATGACGCTCTCTGAGGAAAACCGCAGAATGCAGGAAATGATGAAGATGTACGGCATGTACGGTATGGATCCGTCCATGTTCGGAAATGAAGAAACACTTGTGCTCAATGCAAACAACAAGCTGGTACAGTACGTTGCAGCACACAAAGACAGTGAACATGTTCCGATGATCTGTGAGCAGCTTTACGATCTGGCAATGCTTGCACACAAGACCTTAAATCCGGACGAAATGACGAAATTCATTGCAAGAAGCAATGAGATTCTGATGCTGTTGGCAATGTCATAAGGAGGACTCCGCCTGCGGGAGGATCCCTTATGATCCCGCGTCCGCTACCGAAATCTTACGCATATCAGGATCAGCGAAAACACACAATTATCGTCTGCAAAACGGGCAGAGCTACCACGCTCCGCCCGTTTTTTCTGTCTTGACAAACGGCCTTAAAATGCTTATTCTGACATAGAACGTGTTTGAAAAATGGTATCGTTTACTTTCTTTTAATCAGGAGGCAATATGACCAGGCAATCTCATTTTTCCGGCATCTCCGGAAGTACCCTGAAACTGATCGCAGTCTTTTCGATGCTGGTCGATCACACCGGAGCCACCGTGCTGCGCACGCTGTGCCACCTCCCGTCCATCACAGCAGTGCCCGGACGGCAGGCTTTTTTTGTGTCTGCCTACAATCTCTCGCGGTCCATCGGGCGGATTGCGTTTCCGATTTTCTGTTTTCTTTTGGTGGAAGGATTCCTGCACACACGAAGTGCCGCAAAATATGCGTTCCGAATGCTGCTCTTTGCTGTGGTCTCCGAGATTCCATTTGATCTCGCACTTAAGGGTGCATGGTATTATCCTGAAAAACAAAATGTCTATGTCACTCTTCTGATCGGACTGCTGGTTTTGATCGGGTTTCGTCTGGCCGAACAGTTCTTTTCCGGGAGCATGCCAAAAAAGCTCCTGCGCTTTCTTTTGTACATTCTGATTTTAAGCGCAGGCATGCAGCTGTCGATCCTGCTCAACACCGATTATAATTTCAAGGGCATCTTCCTGATCGCTATTTTGTATCTGATGAGACAGTCCACCACCGTACAATGCATCGGCGGCGCATGTTCCGTTGCCTGGGAACTGCCCGCACCGGCCGCTTTTCTTCCAATCTGGCTTTACAACGGCACCCGCGGATTGAAAATGAAATACTTTTTCTACTTGTTTTACCCGGTGCATCTCCTGCTCTTATATCTGCTGAACACAGTAGTTGCTGCACATGGGTGAACCGGCTCGCAGAGCTGCTTATAAGGGATCCCCCACTGCGTGGGTCCCGTCTTATAACATAGGAGTAAATTATTTATGAATAAAAAGGAAATTTCTGAAATCAAACGTCTCTTCACGCCGGACCGCTGTCCGCTCACACGGATCTGCGGCTGCTACGTCGACGCGGAGAAGAACAAAAAATCGCTGATGAAAGAGGCATTTCTCTCAATCTCTGAGGAAGAAATGTTTAAATATTTTGATATCTTCAAGAAAACGCTTTCCGGCACCGTTGGAAAAAACCTGCTGGATATGGAGTTTCCGCTGGCGCAGGAGGCGGGCGGCGGCACGCAGGAATATCTGATGAAGCTGCGGGCCAGCGAATTAAAAGACGACGCACTGCTCGATGAATTTTACGACAAAGTTATCGAGACCTTTGTTTATCCTGAAAACTATTACATTATTCTTGTACACGGCGCATATGACATTCCCAAAAAAGGAACCGACAATCTGGAGCAGTTTGATGCCTCCGAATATGTCTATGATTTTATGCTCTGTGCAATCTGCCCGGTCAGGCTGACAAAACCAGGTCTTTGCTACAACGAAGAGACAAACGCTATCGAGGAACGCATCCGCGACTGGTTTGTAGAGCCGCCGATTACCGGTTTTCTGTTTCCGGCTTTCACCGACCGCAACACGGATATCCACAGCATCCTCTATTATTCCAAAAATCCAGATGAGCTGAATCCGGACTTTGCCCATCTGCTGCTCGGCTGCGAGCTTCCAATGACGGCCTCCTCTCAGAAGGAAACGTTCAATGCACTCGTCGCGGATACCCTGCTGACCGACTGTACGTTTGAAACAGTCAAGACGATCAACGAAACTTTAAATACGCTTCTGGAAGAACGCAAGGACGATCCGGAACCGATTATGCTCGAAAAGGACGATGTAAAACGCCTGCTCTATGACAACGGCGCTTCTGACGAAGTCCTCGAACATTTTGATGAACAGTACGAGCAGACCGCCGGTGATCTCCACGCCCCGCTTCTCGTCACAAACGTCGTCAGCACAAGAAAATTTGAGATCAAAACGCCCGATATCGTCATTCAGGTCAGACCGGACCGCGCCGATCTGATTGAGACGCGCATCATAAACGGACGACCCTACTTTCTGATTCCGGCCGATGATTCTGTAGAAGTAAACGGAATTCCGGTGCGGCCGCAGGGAGTATCGGACACAGAAGCGGAAGGGAACGAATCGAACACAGATCTTTAAAGGAGGTTTTTTTATGACACAGATACTTGACTGGAATAAATACAGCCAGACAGCCAGAATGGCCGCTGCAGAGGGCTGCGTCCTGCTTCGCAACGAAAATCACGCACTTCCACTTCGGGCCGGTGAGACCGTGTCCGTTTTCGGACGCATTCAGCTCGATTACTACAAAAGCGGTACCGGTTCGGGCGGCATGGTAAACGTTCCATACGTTCATTCTATCCTCGACGGTCTTCGTCTGCATGATGAAATTTCTCTCTATGAACCTCTGCTACAGCTCTACAAAGTCTGGACAGACGAACATCCATTTGACCACGGAAAAGGCTGGGGTACGGAGCCATGGTGCCAGGAAGAGATGCTCCTCTCAGATGAAATCGTTGCAGATGCCGCTGCGCACAGCGATGCCGCCATCATTATCCTTGGCCGCACCGCTGGTGAAGATCAGGACAACTCTCTGACTCCAGGCAGCTACCTCCTCACCGATCTGGAAAAACAGCTGCTGCGTGCGGTCTGTGCCGCTTTCTCCCGCACCATCGTTGTCTTAAACGTCGGAAATATCATTGATATGAGCTGGGTAGCCGAATACCGGCCATCCGCCGTTCTTTATGCATGGCAGGGCGGTATGGAGGGCGGATACGGTACAGCGGATGTACTGTGCGGTACCTCGGATGCCTGCGGACGACTCGCCGATACGATCGCCGTTTCCTATGAGGATTACCCGTCGAGCAGCAATTTTGGCTCTTCCACGGAAAATATCTATCAGGAAGATATCTACGTCGGATACCGCTATTTTGAAACCTTTGCAAAAGAAAAAGTCCTCTATCCATTCGGATTCGGACTCTCCTATACTTCTTTTGCGACGGAATCCTCACTCCTGCCTGCTTCCGGCAAAATCTGCACTCCGAATGAGCTTCCTTCCTCATTTGAAATCCGGACCACAGTGACCAACACCGGAAGCCGCAGCGGAAAAGAAATCGTCCAGATTTATATCGAAGCCCCCCAGGGAGCACTTGGCAAACCACTGCGCCAGCTGTGCGGATTTGCAAAAACAAAGGAACTGGCCCCGAATGAACAGGACCTGCTCTCCATCTCCGTAATACCATACAGCTTTGCTTCTTATGATGACAGCGGAGCAAGCGGATATCCGCATTGTTACGTGCTTGAAGCAGGTACTTATCATTTCTATGCCGGAGCAAATGTCCGTGACGCAGTTCCGGTCGGGTCGTTTTCTCTTACAGAAACGAAAGTGCTCGAAAAACTCTCACAGGCAATGGCACCGATCCATCCATTTACACGCCTGCATCCAAAGCAAAATCCGGACGGCACCTTCTCCACGGCCTTCGAAAACGCACCGCTTCGTGCCGTAAGCCCTGCCCAAAAACGGAAAAACGCGCTTCCAGACTGCCTGCCGTACACGGGCGACCGCGGTTTAAAGCTGGCAGATGTCAAAAACGGAAACTGTACGCTTCCGGAATTTCTCGCACAGCTTTCCGATGCAGATCTGTGTCATTTTATGCACGGTGAGGGCATGTGCAGCCCGAAAGTAACGCCCGGCACTGCTGCTGCATTTGGCGGCGTTACCGACGCTCTGCAGCACTTCGGTATTCCGGTCGGCTGCTGTTCGGATGGTCCGTCCGGTATCCGTATGGACTGCGGCGCATCGGCGTTCAGCCTTCCAAACGGCACTCTGCTTGCCTGCACCTTCAATCTCCCGCTCGTTCGCTCTTTGTTTGAGTTTGAGGGACTGGAACTGCGCAGCAACCACATTGATGCGCTGCTCGGGCCAGGCATCAATATCCACCGCAATCCATTAAACGGCCGAAACTTTGAGTACCACTCAGAAGATCCGTTCCTGACCGGAAAGCTGGCTCAGGCACAGGCTGAAGGCATGGACCACTCCGGTGCCACCGGTACTTTAAAGCATTTCTGCGCAAACAATCAGGAGCATGCAAGACACTCGGCAAACGGCGTGATCTCCGAGCGTGCTCTCCGCGAAATTTATCTGAAACCGTTCGAGCTGTGTATCAAAGACGGACACATCCGTTCCGTCATGACAACGTACGGTCCGGTAAATGGACAGTGGACTGCCGGAAGCTACGATCTCAATACAACAATCCTGCGCAGGGAATGGGGCTTTTCCGGTATGGTCATGACTGACTGGTGGGCAAAGATCAACAATGAGGGAGAACCGGCTGATACCACCAATCTTGCTGCCATGGTCCGTGCTCAGAATGATGTCTTCATGGTAACACCGGATGCTGCTACGTATGAAGACAATCTGGCACAGTCACTTACAGACGGCACCCTTACCAGAGGGGAACTCATCCGAAATGCTGCAAATATCTGCACTTTCCTTCTCTCCTCTCCGGCACTGGAGCGTCTCATGGGTACGTTCCGGCCAGTAGAAGAGGCCAATCGTCCAAAAGACCTGACCAGCGCCGTTTCCGGAGATATGAAACAGTTTGATGTCACCACAGATACCACCATTTCGCTTGAGGAATATGCAACCGATGCCGGAAGTGCTTTCCTGCTTGCCTTTACTTTTGAAGAAGAAGGCATATATGAGTTTGCACTGACCGCCTCCACCGAGTTTTCTGAGCATGCTCAGATGGCTGTAACCTTAAGTCTGGATGGTACTGTGCTCCACACCTGTTCCTACCACGGTGGCAGCAATACACCGGTTACGATTGCCCACGAAAAAGACGTTCGCGGTACAACGCACTACCTCAAAGTATTCTTCTCCCACTCCGGTCTGAAGCTGCACAGCCTGCGCATGCATAAGACCGGCGAGGTACCGATGATATAAATGGAATGAAGACACATTTTATAAACAAACGGCGCCGATGGGACTGTAAACATTTTCCACTACAAAACGCCGGTGAGCAATAATACCCAATAAATCACTCCAAGCACCCAGGAGGACAGGATTCCATACAGAATCACGGGGCCTGCGATCGTAAAGATCTTGCACCCGATTCCGAATACCTGTCCTTCTTTTTTATACTCAATCGCCGGTGCTGCAACAGAATTGGCAAACCCTGTAATCGGCACCAGTGTGCCCGCTCCTCCGAATTTTGCCAGCTTCTGATATACATTCAATCCCGTGAGCACCACACTGAGCAGCACAAGGCAAAGTGACGCCGCACTGCCCGCTGCCTCGCTGTCAAGTCCGCTGCCCTTAAAAAAATTCAAAATTCCCTGGCCAATAACGCAGATTACACCACCCGTCACAAACGCCTTTGCCATATTTAAGGGCAGGCTGTGTGTCGGTGTGATTTTTTTCACATATTCGTTGTACTCTTTTTTCTGTCTTTCCTCAAAAAAATCCGACATATGGAAACTTCCTTTCTGTGTTCTGTCTGCTGCATACGCTCACATCATTGCTGATTACTGCAGACAATGGTGCTTTGCAATTTACGGCAACGGCAGTTCTTATAAAAGAATTTCCCATATATCGGATTTTTATACGAGTTAAAGCAGATATTCTCAATTGAAGCAGGGGATTTGCCTGATTTGGTTAAATTTGTTATATTATTTCTCATTCAGCATCAGATCAGCCCGAAACTGCGCAGAATCCACAGCCACCCGGTGATCGTAAAACCACTCAGGAGCGTCGTGAGCATGACTACGCCGGAACTGAGCACGCCCTCATGTCCCATGTTGCGGGCCATCACAAAAGAACTTACCGTTGTCGCCGATCCGAGCATGATCAAAATTGCGACGAGTTCTTCCTGGCGAAAGCCAAGTGCTACGCCAAGCGGAAGAAACAGCGCACACCAGCCGACCAGCTTCAGAAACGCAGCAGCAAAAACGGGCTTTTTCTTTCCAAGCGCCTGCCGAAAATTGAACGTCGCGCCCATTGCCATCAGTCCGAGCGGTGTCGCCGTTGCCCCAATGCTCGATACCGTTTTATTTAATATCTTCGGGATCGGGATTCCAAGCAGAGACCACAGAAGTCCAGCCACAATTCCAAGGATGATCGGGTTCGTCACAATTCCCTTTAATGTCTTTTTCAGCACCACACCATCAATGCCAGACTGCCCAGGCTGGAAAAACGCCAGCACAACCACCGCCATAATATTATAAAGCGGCACACTTCCGATAATCATCAGAGGTGCCATTCCAGATGTCCCGTAAATACTCTGGATCAGTGCAATCCCAAGCAGTGCTGCACTGCTGCGGTATGCACCCTGGATAAATTCGCCGCGCAGTGTCCGCTCCTTCAGTAAAAGAGACAGCAGCGCCGACACCAGAATACACAAAAATGTAACCGCAAAACAAAACAGCACAAATTTTGGGTTCCACGCTTCCACAAAATCTACGCCTGCCAGATCGATAAACAGGACTGCCGGAAGCGACACCCGGAAAACAAACTGATTCATCTTTGCGGCAAAAACTTCATCGATCCACCCGATCTGGCGAAATACGATACCAAGTATCATCATCAAAAAGACCGGAACCGTAGCGTTCAGACTGAAGATCAGATTTTCCATCTCTCTCCTAGCCCTCTACGATCAGAAACTTTCCATCCGGAAGTGCAAATATCTCCGCCTGCTCCAAAAGTTCCTCTTTCGTAAGACCTGCTGTGTCCATTCCGTTTTCCTCAAAATAATCACGCACATCACGAAGCGAATCCGCTACAACCGCCATGCAGTCATCCAGGAATTCATCTGCCTCCTCAATCGTCTCCGCCACCGGCTCATCAAAGAGCTGTGTCTGATGCATTAAAAATGTTTCCAGATATTCTTTTTTGTATGTCATATTTTCCATCCTTTCCCATTCCCTGTTTTATAAAATTTCTCTGCTTCTTCTCTTTCCGTTTTGACAGGCAACTCATCTTTTCTTACATTATTGTAACTGTTCAGAGCCAACCTCCAAAATGCTACGCATTTCGTCGGTGTGGCGTATCCGCCAAATAGATTTCCATGTAAAAGTGTTCATTCATGCAAGCATGATTCACACTTTTGCATGAAAATCTGCTTGGCTCTGAACAGTAACACATTATTCATAACAAGTTTACAGCAGTTTCTCCTTCAGTACACGCAGCACGCCGTTCTCTGTATTAGCCGGTGCCACATGCTTTGCCGCTCTTTTGACGCCGTCTGCCGCGTTTGCCACCGCGTAGCTTTCCTCCGCCTGCTGCAGCATTCCAATGTCATTGAAATTATCGCCGAACGCCATCGTTTCCTCTCTTGAAATATGCATCAGCTTCTGGAGTTCAGCCAGCGCATTTCCTTTATCCGCCGTCCTGTTCATCAGATCGATCCACCGCTCACCTGCCACCATCGTATTGAGCCGGTTCGAAAAACGATCCAGGATCTGATCCGCCAGCGGTGCAATTCCCGCTTCCCGGTAACCGCTAAGCTTGTTTGTCCGCTCACAAAGAGGCATCAGATCATCGGTCTGTGCAACTTCCATATGATATCCGTGAATCAGCAGCTCATACATCCGCTGATCCGCCGTTTCAAGATAAACCCGTTCCGGCACAGACAGCATAACCTCACATTCCGGCAGTGTCCGCAGATACTCTACCACCTCTCTTGCGAGCACAGGATCAATGAAATTACTCGACATCATTTTTTCACGATGCATCACAATGGAACCATTCTCAGCAATAAAAATGATATCATCTGCCACAGGTGCAAACACCTTTCGCATACTTGCATAGGGTCTTCCGCTCGCTGCCACAAACAGAATCCCTTTCTTCTTCAGTTCCCGCACCGCCTCAAAAAATTCCGGATTGAGTTCTATGGTTCCCTCCGGGAGCAGCGTACCGTCAATATCTGACACCACCAGTTTTATCATATTTCTTCCTTTCCTGTCTTATCCATTTTTACCTGTACCAGACACAGCCATCTGTACTTTCTGCAGACTTTCCTGCAGATTGCAAAAATAATCATCTTCCCCACTGCCCGAAACCTGGAATGCTGATCTGCGGTAAAGCGGACATTCGCAATCCGCTTCGCTGCTTGCTCATGAACGCAGTCGCTTCGCGACCTGCGTTCAAACACGATCCATCCAATGCTCCCTCAAAATTTCATGAAACTGGCTTCCGCACCGCTCCACCTCACCGAGCACCGTATCAATTCCTTCCCCTGTCTTCATCCAGGTATCTCTGTCAATGCCTCGCGTGACGACCGGGCAGACCACGAACTCCGTCTCCGGAAACTGCTCCTGATAATACAGAAGCGCCCGTCTTGCATGAAATGCCTGGCAGCACAGAATCGCCCGTTTTACCGGTATCCCGGCTGTCTCCAGAACCTGCCGCGAAAAGATCGCATTCTGATACGTAAACGTTGCCTGGTTCTCCCTTAAAATCGCAGCCTCATTGACACCATTTTTTACCAGAATGTCGTGCAGATAGTCAAACTCCGTCTCATATGAATTTCTTTTCTTTGTATCTGCAGGTTTCTCTGTATTTTTTGCTTCACCCGCCAGCACGAATTTTCCAACTGAAATACTGTACTTTCCGGACGGCAGAATATACGGCGCAAATCCCTGTCGATACAGCGCCGCTGCATGCACCGCTGCATCCGGATAATTTCCTCCAGGCACAAAGATCACATCCGCCTTCTGCGGCGTATCCTCCACAAAGATAAAATCGGAAATCGCATCGTAGAATTTTTCCATACCTTTTTGCCCTTTCTCGCCACTGCTTGTAACTGTTCAGAGCCAAGCAAAATTTCATAAAACAGGCGGAAAATGCTTGCATTTTTAAGCCTGTTTTTGAAATTTTATTTGGCGGATACGCCACACCGACGAAATGCGTAGCATTTTGGAGGTTGGCTCTGAACAGTTACCACTGCTTTTTTATCGGTGTCAAATAAATAAGGTGACTTACAAATATCTCCTTTTACTTAAGCATCCGAATGCGCCCTGTATCTGCAAAAAAGCAGGCCATTCTGCTCCTGGCCTGCCTTTTCCTGCCAGACGGATCACTCTGATCCCGGCTCTTATTTTTTCTTACATCATTCTTTACTTCGGCAGCTTAAAGGAGCTCTTCAGCGATACAATACGGTTAAATACCATTGCATCCGGCGTGGAATCCTTTGCATCCACACAGAAGAAGCCCTGTCTTACGAACTGGAAGCTCTCATATGCCTTCGCACCCTTCAGAGCCGGCTCTACGTAGCAGTTTTTCAGAACAGTCAGAGAATTCGGGTTGAGGTTCAGAGAACCATCCTCGTTGTATACGCCCTTCTCCTCATCGATAATGTTCTCATACAGTCTTACTTCTACCGGAATCGCTGTCTTTGCAGCTACCCAGTGGATCGTTCCTTTTACCTTGCGTCCGGTAAAACCGCTGCCGCACTTCGTCTCCGGATCGTAGGTACAGTGGATTTCGGTCACATTGCCGTTCTCGTCCTTCTCAAAGCCAACGCATTTTACAAAGTATGCTCCCATCAGGCGCACCTCATTGCCCGGGAACAGACGGAAATACTTCTTCGGCGGATTCTCCATGAAGTCCTCGCGGTCGATGTAAAGCTCACGGCCAAACGGTACCTTCTTCATGCCCAGCTCCGGATTTTCCAGATTCATCTCAACATCCAGTTCTTCCATCTGGTCCTCCGGATAATTGTCGATGATCAGCTTCACCGGATCGAGCACTGCCATCATACGCGGACGTTTCAGCTTCAGATCCTCACGGATGCAGTACTCCAGCATCGCATAATCCACAGAACTGTTGCTCTTGCTGACTCCGCAGAGATCTACAAATTTCTGGATAGATTCCGGTGTAAAGCCGCGGCGGCGCAGCGCTGCGATCGATACCAGACGCGGATCATCCCATCCGTCTACAATTCCATCCTCCACCAGGCGCTTGATGTAACGTTTTCCGGTAACAACATTGGTCAGGTACATTTTTGCAAACTCAATCTGCTTCGGCGGTATCTCATAGCCTACCTCACGGACTACCCAGTCGTACAGCGGACGGTGATCTTCAAACTCCAGCGTACAGATTGAGTGAGTGACTCCCTCGATCGCATCTTCGATCGGATGTGCAAAATCGTACATCGGATAAATGCACCATTTGTCTCCTGTATTGTGGTGAGAAATGTGTGCCACACGGTAAATAACCGGGTCACGCATGTTCATATTCGGGGATGCCATATCAATCTTTGCGCGAAGTACCTTGGTTCCATCCTCATACATGCCGTTTTTCATGTTCTCAAACAGTTCCAGATTCTCTTCAATCGAACGGTTTCGATACGGACTTTCTTTTCCTGCCTCAGTCAGTGTACCGCGATACTCACGGATCTGCTCCGCTGTCAGATCGCAGACGAATGCCTTTCCCTTTTTGATCAGCTTAACTGCTGCCTCATACATCTGGTCAAAATAATTGGAGGCAAAAAACAGGCGATCCTCAAAATCAGCGCCAAGCCATTTCACATCTGCCATGATCGACTCAACAAACTCGGTCTTTTCCTTCGTCGGGTTTGTATCATCAAAACGGAGATTAAACTTTCCGCCGTACTCTTTTGCCAGTCCATAGTTTAAAAGAATTGATTTCGCATGGCCAATGTGCAGATAGCCGTTTGGCTCCGGCGGAAACCGGGTGCAAATGGTTTTGCAGCGTCCCTCTGCCAGATCCTTCTCTATAATCTGTTCAATAAAATTTTTGGAGACCGACGCAGTCTCTTCTTTTTCTATTTTCTTATCTACTTCTTTTTCCATCTCTTTCCTCCTCAGTGACCTATACGGATAGTTCCAGTTTTCTGTGCTCTGCCAGGCCAAATCGCTGCTCTGCACATTATTTGAGCGCAAAGCGGATTCCCTTCCTGCACAGCACCCGTCGGATGGCCGTTTTTCAGCCACTCCTGTCATTTTTCGCAGATCTCCTGTGATCTGCATACAGCTTTTCACATCATAGCACAAGTCAACTAAAAAGACAAGCCGGGGCTATTGACAAGTTCCGCAAAAAACGACACAATAGGTGCAGAACAAAGGAGGCTGTCATGTACTATTTTATTGTCAATCCCATTTCCGGCTGCGGCCGCGGAAAAACTGTCTGGAAAACCGTTGAGCAGGAGCTTGCGCAGCTTGGCACCGAATACGAGGCATTTTTGCTTCGCTACAAAGGAGAGGCAAAGCAGATTGCCTCCTCTCTTTCTGAAATCCATCAGTCCTTTACTCTGATCGCAGTCGGCGGAGACGGTACACTCAATGAGATCGTCAGCGGGCTTTCTACCTATAAGTATGTCACCCTTGGCTGTATCCCGACCGGTTCCGGCAACGACTTTGTCCGCGGTCTTAATCTGGAACGAGATCCGGTAAAGGCTCTGCACCAGATTCTTAATCCACACTGCGTACTCCCGATCAAGATCGGATGTGTAATCTCCGGAGAGCACCAGGCTTCCTTTGGCGTAAGCTCCGGTATCGGATTTGATGCGGCTGTCTGCCATGGCGCATACCATTCTCAGCTGAAAGAGATTCTGAATCTGATCCATGCCGGAAAACTCGTCTATCTCGGAACAGCACTGAAACAGCTGATTTCTTCGCGTTTTACCCCGATGAGACTGACGCTCGATGATGAGACAACTCTGACATTCCGAAAATCTTTTTTCGCGGCCGCCATGAATCTCCCGTATGAAGGTGGCGGTTTCCGGTTTGCCCCGGATGCCGATCCCTCCTCCGACCATTTTACGCTCTGTATCGCCGAGGGCATTTCCAAACCGCGGATTCTCACGATCCTTCCGCTCGCTTTTTCCGGCAAACACGTCGGCAAACGCGGTGTCCACCTCGTAACATGCAAAAAAGCGGTCATCTATACACAGATGCCGCTTTGCGTCCACACGGACGGGGAAATTTTCGGTTTTTATGACACAGTCACCTTTGAAGCAAGGCCGGAGCGGCTGCGTGTTATTATGAAATGAGATCCTGATCGGATTTCTTTTAGTTGAATCCCACAAATCTCCGCGCTGCACGGTATGCTCCGATTGCGAGTTTCCTTCCCCCACGTCCCGGCAGATTCATTGCAATGCCAAACAGTCCGCCGCGCAGTGCCTTATAATCCTCCGGAGCATGCTCTTTTAAATACGTCCAGATATCGTCTTTCTTTGCAAGTGCCTCCCCGGAACCATCCAGAATCAGCATTATCGACGTTACCGTCATGATCTTGCTCAGATAAATGCGCATATACTTTTTGAGGTGTGGATCCTTCTTTGTAAAATCCTGTGCGCCCATCACATCGATCATGATCTTATTGACCCGGATCTGCTGATCGATTCTTCCGATCATCACCTTTTCATTCACCGACTGATCGTCACGGCCGATGAAGTAGTGGTAGAGGTTTTCGTCCATATAGCAAATTTTCTCCACGTACGGGAACGGCTGAAATGCAAAAATATTGTCCACGTAGAAGGTATGCTTCGGAAGCTGCAGGCCGCAGTCCTTTAACAGCTGTGTACGATAAAAAATATTATGCATCAGAATATACTGTGTCTCATGCATATGACGCATTTGCCCCCAGCCAAACACTTCATTTACCGGAAATACGTTTTTAAAACGCATCAGCTTTTTGTGGTTCGCGCCTGCCTTGTCGTATATAAAGTTTGCCAGCAGCATATCCACGCCGCCCGTTTTTTCCAGTTCTTTCATCTTATCCACGATCCGGCGCAGAGACTTTGTGTTCACCCAGTCATCGCTGTCCACGACCTTATAATAAAGCCCGCTGGCATTGCGCAGACCGGCATTGACGGCCTCGCCGTGGCCTCCGTTTTCCTGATGAACCGCCCGGATAATCGTCGGATACTTTGCCGCATAGCTGTCTGCGATCTGCGGCGTGCGGTCCTTCGTCGACCCGTCGTCCACAATCAGGATCTCCACCTCTTCTCCAACCGGAAGGATGGACCGAATACATTTTTCCATGTATGCCTCGGAATTGTAGCATGGTATTGCAACTGTCAAAATCTTCATATCTGCTCCTTTGTCTCTTAACCCTTATCTTTATATTTTTCCTGGCCAAGCCGGATTTTCAGGTACTTTGCATATGCTGCAAATGCAGCCGGAATCGGATAGTCCCGTTCCGTGCGCTCTGGTTCTACAAACAGAATCCCGCCGCCCGCTTCTTCCTGCTCTTCCACCAGCACCAGATAGCCTTTCATCTGCCATTCCACATGGCTGAAGATATGCTTTGCATCCTCCAGCGGGCGGATTCGGATCGGTGAAAAGCCAAATGATGCCGTCTCCTTCAGCGCCTGCTCCTGTGTCAGATGCCCTTCCGTATTCGGAAGTTCATACAGTCCGGCCAGCAGTCCCTTTTTCGGGCGCCTGCGCACCGCCGCATGCTCACTGTCACGGATCACCAGCACGGTGCGCTGTTCAACCCGGCGCGGCTTTTTCGCCGCTTTCACCGGAATGTGATCCCAACTTCCGTTCTTTCCTGCCATACACAGATGCAAGACCGGGCAGCGGCTGCACTCCGGTGCTCCGTTCGGCAGACAGACCGTTGCCCCAAGCTCCATCAGCGCCTGATTAAACGATCCAGGCGCATCTGCCGGAATCACCTCCAGCAATGTCTCTTCCATTCCGCGCTTTACAGACTGCTTTGCGATATCTGCCTCACTCCCGCAGATCCGGCTGATCACCCGCAGGACGTTCCCATCCACTGCCGGTACTGCCTGACCGCCTGCGATCGATGCAACCGCCCCGGCTGTATAGCTTCCGATTCCCGGCAGCGAAAGCAACGTCCCATAGTCCGTCGGCATCTTGCCATCGTATGATTCCACCGCGATCTGTGCCGCTTTTTGCATATTTCGGACACGGTTGTAATAACCGAGCCCCTCCCACAGCTTCAAAAGCTGATCCTCCGGACATCCGGCAAGGGCTTTTACATCCGGAAGGGTTCCGATAAACCGCGCATAAAATGGTTTCACCGCTTCCACTCTCGTCTGCTGCAGCATGATTTCCGATACCCATACATGATAAGCCGTCGGATCATCACGCCATGGAAGCTTTCGCGCATTCCCTGCAAACCAGGATAAAAGCGGAGATACCATCTCCTTTAATCGCTTTGTTTCTTCTGTCATTTTTGTTTTAATTCCATTTCTGATGCATTTTCTCTGTCTTCTTCAGTATAACAGAACATCCCCGATGGGGCAAGGGTAGTCACGCGGATATTCGCAATCCGCTTCGCTACTTGCTCATGAACGCAGTTGCTTCGCAACCTGCGTTCATGTGGTAATAAACGTCGCATACCCTGCGTCCCGCAGCGATTTTTCCATCCGCACTGCATTATCCAGCATCCGGTAGGCACCGACCTGTACCTTATAAAGACGATCCTCCAGCAGAAGGAACGATGGGAAACCCTCGGATAACAGTTTTTCCAGCATCTCCTGTGCGTATTCACGGTTGCGGAAGGCTCCGGTCTGCACGCGATAGAGACGTTCCTGCGTGCAGCAGCCACACTGCATCTGCCAGGACTGATCCTCCGGCTCCCGCCTCCTGCTGTCGGTTCTCTCCGGCATCATACGCATATCTTCCCCTGCCATGTGGTTCATCGTCCCGGTCTGATTGCCGCTTTCCATCCACTTCACTCCACGGTTTCTGTCATCTGTATTCCAGTTTCTTTCACCGGAAATCATGGTTTCAAAAGCAGGCTCATTTCCTTTCGCCTGTGCATCCTCCCATTTTACCTCCTGCACCTTTGTATCCTCGCGCAATGTCTCCAGTACACCTTTTGCGATCGCCTCCGCAATCCCTTCAAAGTCCCTGTCAAACAGCACATTGTCCGTATCGGTATTGAGAAATCCGACCTCCACGAGCACCGCCGGCATCTGTGACCGCCGCAGGATCACAAGTCCCGGACGCTCCTTGATCCCAAGATTCCGGTACCCGGCCTCCGCCAGCTCCCGGTTGATATTTTCCGCAAGCTCCACCTTTTTCCCGGACCGGTCAAATACCAGCGATTCCACGCCGGAATACTGATTTGGTTCCGGACTGGCATTACGATGGATCGAGATCAGAAAATCTCCGCCCTCCCGATTTGCGGTCTGTGCCTTCTCAAACGGGCTGTTGTATACATCCTCCGTCCGCGTAAAAGCCACATCCACTCCGTTTTGCTTTAAAATTTCACCGACTGCCAGCGCAAGCCGCAGCGTATCATCTTTTTCCTTCCGGTCACCGTAGATCGCCCCGGGCTCTTTTCCTCCGTGACCGGCATCAATGATCACCTTTGCCATAGTTTCTCCTGCGATTGATCTTTTTCTGTATATCATATGCAGAAAAAGCGCAGCGGTTCCCCCTGCCGCATCGCAGGCAGCAAAGCACCCAGAATGCCCCGGCCAGATCACTGCTTTTTTCCGTCAGACGCTGCGCTTCTGGAGCAGAAGCATGATCTTCGACTGTACAACATCAAACGCCACGTCATTCATACCGCTGTTGATGACGATATCCGCCTTCGCACGCGTCGGGTCCACATACAGGTAGTGCATCGGTTTGACCGTGGTCAGATACTGATCCACGATATTGTCAAGATCTCTTCCCCGCTCCTTGACATCGCGCACGATCCGGCGAAGAATGCGCTCATCTGCATCTGCCTCCACGTAGATCTTAATATCGAGCAGATCACGGATCCGCGGATCGGCAAGCAGCAGAATTCCCTCAATCACAATAATCCTGCACGGTTCCACACGGATCATCTGGTCTGAGCGGTTATGACGGCTGTAATCGTACACCGGACATTCGATGCTCTCCCCGTTTCTGAGTTTTTTCAGATGCTCCACGAGAAGATCCGTCTCAAGTGCATCCGGATGATCGTAGTTGAGTTTTTTACGCTCCTCAAACGACAGGTCATCATGGCGTTTATAATAATTGTCGTGGTACAGCACCGTAATCTCATCGCCGAAACGATCCTTTAACCGGTTTGTAAAGGTAGATTTTCCGGAACCGGTCCCTCCCGCAATTCCAATCATAATGCAATCCATTTTTTTCTTCCTCCCTTGTTATTAGTCTTTTTTACCAGTTTTGCTTATATTGTGCTGGAATTTTTGTATATATTATGGTATATTGTTTTCACTACCACTACAGGCTGCCGTCAGAGACTACAGGCAGAGCAGATGAACCGATAAGGAGTACTCCATTGGATAAAGCCATGAAAAAAACACCCGAAAAAAAAATGACCAAACCAAATCGTCCTGCCAATGCCCAGCGCATCCGCCGGATTCTTATCCTGTCCTATCTTGTCATCACACTTGTCGCTGTTGCGGCAAGTTCAATCCCCGTTCTTCTGCTCAGCAGCAATGCTCTTAAGAACAAAGTCACCTCGCTGCTGTACACCTATACCTCTCAGCTTGTTCAGAACTCGGATACGTATCTTTCCGGCTATGAATCGCAGGTACTGCTTTTATTTGCTGATTCTTCCGCCCTGCAGTACGATCCCGACGACACCTCTCTCTCCCAGAAGACACGAAACGCGACTGAAAACAGGCTGAAAAATACACTGCAGCGCATCCGTGTGATGAAAAATTACGGGGATCTGTTTCTTGTCTCTCCAGCCAATCACCTGATCGGATCACCGTCTCTTTATACGCAGACAAAATATGGAACCATGCTTTACTCCACGTTTCATGACGCACTCGTCGAATCAGGAGGGGAATCTGTATGGCTTCCTGTCCTTGGCAAAGACAATTCCCGGATTTATTATGTACGTGAGCTGAATCCGCAGCTGCTTCTTATCACATCTGTCTATGCCATGGATTTCACGAATGTATTCGTCACACCGGTTGATTTCTCCGATATCTGCGTCCGTCTGATCAGCCAGGACCATACTGTTATTTATTCTACAACATCTGACGATATCGGACAACCTCTTCCTGAAGAAATCGAAAAACGGCTCGGAGAACATCCAAATTCCGCATTCTTTTCTCAGGATTACCTGATTTCAGAAGCTGAATGCGGCCACGGTTTTACCGTTGTCTGTTCCGTCGCCGCAAAAGAAATCCTTTCTGATGTCTATGACCTGCGGCTTCTCACCCTGACGATTGCCGGTATCACACTGTTTCTGGCTGTTTTGGTCTCATTCCTTCTTTCAAGACAAATCACCAAACCGCTCGCGGTTGTTATGGACAATCTTCACCAGCGCGCAGAATATGATCTGCTGACCAATCTGCTGGATAAGAAAACATTTGAGGAGCATGTGGAGCGTTACCTGGACTCCTGCGGACCGGAAATGTCCTGCAGTTACCTTCAGATCGACCTCGATAATTTCAAACACATCAATGACACCTGTGGCCATGCAGTCGGTGATGAAGTGCTCGCAAGCGTCGGTGCCCTGCTCAATTCCACCTTCCGCAAGGACGATATCAAGGGCCGGATCGGAGGCGATGAATTTGCCGTGCTGCTCTGTGCAGAGGGAAAGTCACCGGAAAAACTGTGTGAAATCACCCGTGAATCTTGTATCAGACTGTTCAGCTCAATGAAATATTTAAGCACCACCATTGCCCAGAAAACCGGAACGAAGGATGTCACTGTATCAGCGAGCGTCGGCATCGCCATTTTGGGCTGCGACGGCAATACGTTTCAGGAGCTGTACCAATGTGCCGACAAGGCGCTCTACATATCGAAACGCAGCGGCAAAAACCGTTTTACATTCTATGAGTCTGTCTGATGAAGGAGGCATTTGAAATGTCTGAAATAAAAAAAAGAATACAGCTGCTTTCTGTTTTCGTCTGCTGTGTTCTTTTAGCCGGCTGTTCTGCGGATGAAACGTCACCTGTCTCATCCGCAGCGGCCAAAAAAACGGAGCTCTCCGTCTCCTGGTGGGGAGACGATGTTCGAAACGAATATATGCTGCAGACACTTGGCAGTTTCACGCAGCAATATCCTGATATCAACCTTTCCATGAACTATACAACTTCTAAAGCATATCCGGCACTCTGCGCTGCCAGAAATGCCGCCTCCATGGACTGTGACGTCATCCAGATTTCCTACGAACAGTTCTGCTGCAAGGATCCTGCAAAATCTTTTTATTCTCTTTCCAGTATCAAGGATTATCTGAACCTGCATCTCCAATCTGAAGAATCTCTCTCCTGGGGGACAAGCGGCAATACACTTTACGCGCTCTCAAACAGTATCGATCTGCCGGCTTTCTATTATAATGAAGAACTCCTGCAGCACCTGGATGTCAGTATCCCTTCTACATGGGAGGATTTGTCTGCGCTTGCAGATGCCTGTTCCAGAGAAAATGAAAAGCGGGCGGCAGCAGATTCCAGCCCCCTCTATCCGCTTGCCATGACTCGCACGGATCTTTTTGAGTTTTTAAACGCCTGGATCGAACAGCGCAGCGGCTGCACAATGTTTGACGAAGATGGAATGCTCCAGTATACCGAAACGCAGCTGGCAGAACTGCTCACTTTTTATCAGACACTGATCCGAGATCGCCTTGTGCTTTTGGTGGATGAGCCGGCCTTTGCCGTCTCTTCCGGCCAGGCAGCCGGCTGTTTTAGCCACGCATCCTATGCCTCTTCGCTCCTGCTTGCCTGCGATGGAGCCGGTTTCACGCTCTGCTCTGGTTCTTTGCTTACTGCTGATCCCCAGACAGAACATCTTGGCTGGTATCTTCAGCCCGGTGTCCTTTACGCAATCAGCAGCTCCGCCAGTCAGCCAAGGGAAGCCGCAAAACTGCTCCGTTATCTCATCAGCAGCGAGACGATCATCAAAAATCAGGGCTTAAATGAAGGATATCCTTCCACCTCGGGTGCGTACCAAAAACTTTACGCAGAAAACCGTCTGCAGGGGCTCACGCTCACTGCCTGTATGCCGCTTCTCGAAGACCGCGATGCTTTCTCCGTCCTTCCGTCCAGACTTGCTTCCGGTGCAGTACGAGACCATTTTCTTTCTGCCGCATCGGAAATGATGGAGCGCAGCGGTGATCCGGCCGAATACTCAACGCGGCTCCATGCAGCACTTTTACTTTTCTAAAACGTTTTCGAAACTTTTACTATAAATAAATTGTCCATTTTGTTTTATCTGACGGTATTTTATACTATTCTTTTCACTATTTTGCATTATTTTTTTCATATTTTTTATGCATTTTGTATATTTTTTTATTTTTTAACAGCGAAAACCAGTTTCAGTTTCAGAATCATTCTTCTGTATCTGAAAACTTCTGGTTGCGTTCTCCAAAAATATAGTATATACTGAGGATAATTCATTACTTAAACGTTTTCAGAAAATCAGTAAAGGAGAGCGCACTATATGAAATACGGATATTTTGATGACGCCAACCGCGAGTACGTCATCACAACCCCGAGGACTCCGCTTCCGTGGATCAACTACCTCGGATGCAACGATTTCTTTTCTCTCGTATCCAATACCTGCGGCGGATACAGCTTCTACAAAGATGCAAAGCTGCTTCGTATCACACGTTACCGCTACAACGATATCCCTTACGACACTAATGGAAAATATTACTATATCAAAGATGGCGATACCGTCTGGAATCCGGGCTGGAAACCGACCCAGACCGAGCTGGATTCCTATGAGTGCCGCCACGGCATCGGCTACAGCCGCTTCCGTTCTTCCAAAAACGGTGTAAAGGCTGACCTGCTCGCATTCGTTCCGATGGATGCTACGTGTGAGATCAACAGTCTTACCCTTACAAACGATACCGATCAGGAAAAACAGCTGAAACTTTTCTCTTATGTCGAGTTCTGTCTGTGGAATGCAATGGACGACATGACCAACTTCCAGCGTAATCTCAGTATCGGCGAAGTAGAAGTAGTCGGTTCCACGATCTATCACAAGACCGAGTACCGCGAGCGCCGCAATCACTTTGCTTACTTCAGTGTCAATGCAGATGCTGCCAACTTTGATACAAGCCGTGACAGCTTCATCGGCGCTTATCGTGAATATTCCAATCCAGCTGCAGTAGAGGCTGGTGCCTGCGAGAATTCCATGGCAAGCGGCTGGTCACCGATCGCCGCTCATCATCTCGATGTAACACTTGCTCCGGGTGAATCGAAGAACTTCGTATTTGTACTCGGCTACGCAGAAAACCCGAAAGACCAGAAGTGGGAAAAACCGGGCGTGATCAACAAAAAACCGGCACAGGAACTTCTCTCCCGCTTCCAGACTCCGCAGCAGGTAGAAAAAGCATTTGGCGAGCTGAACGCTTACTGGGATCATCTGCTTTCCAAATACGTTGTTTCCTCTGCCGATGAAAAGGTTAACCGTATGGTCAACATCTGGAACCAGTATCAGTGCATGGTAACATTCAACATGTCCCGTTCCGCTTCCTATTATGAATCCGGTACCGGCCGCGGCATGGGATTCCGTGATTCCTGCCAGGATCTGCTCGGTTTCGTTCATCTGATCCCGGAGCGCGCAAGAGAGCGTATCATCGATATCGCCTCCACCCAGTTCCCGGACGGCAGTGCCTATCACCAGTATCAGCCGCTCACCAAAAAGGGCAACATGGATATCGGAAGTGGTTTCAATGACGATCCGCTCTGGCTCATTGCAGGTACCTCCGCCTATATCAAGGAGACCGGAGACTTCTCCATTCTTGATGAGATGGTTCCGTTTGACAACGACGAATCTACAAAAGTTCCGCTCTTTGAGCACCTGACCCGCTCCTTCCAGTATATCGTTACCCACAAGGGACCGCACGAATTGCCGCTGATCGGCCGCGCTGACTGGAATGACTGCCTGAACCTGAACTGTTTCTCTGATACACCGGGTGAACCGTTCCAGACCACCGGACCTTCCGAAGGACCGGTTGCTGAATCCGTCTTTATCGCAGGCATGTTCGTTAAATATGGAAAAGAGTACGCTCAGCTGTGCCGTCTGACCGGAAAGGATGATCTCGCAGCAAATGCATTGAAGGAAGTCGATACCATGTATGCCGCTATCTTAAAGGATGGCTGGGACGGCGAATGGTTCCTGCGCGCTTATGATGCAAAATCTCAGAAGATCGGCTCTCACGAGTGCGAGGAGGGACAGATCTACATCGAGCCGCAGGGCTTCTGTGTACTCGCCGGTGTCGGTATTGACGAGGGGCTTGCAGAAAAAGCACTCGATTCTGTCAAAGAAAAGCTTGATACAAAGTATGGCATTATGCTCCTGCAGCCTGCCTACTCCAAATATTACCTGAACCTCGGTGAAGTTTCCTCTTATCCGCCTGGATACAAGGAAAATGCCGGTATCTTCTGCCACAACAATCCATGGGTTTCGATTGCAGAGACCGTCATTGGCCGTGGCAACCGTGCTTTTGAAATCTACCGTAAGACCTGCCCGGCTTACATCGAAGACATCAGCGAGATCCACCGCACCGAGCCGTATGTCTACTCCCAGATGGTAGCCGGAGCCGACGCAAAATTCTTCGGTGAGGCAAAGAACAGCTGGCTGACCGGTACCGCCGCATGGACGTTTGTCAATGTTTCCCAGGCAATTCTTGGTATACAGCCTGAATTCACAGGTCTTGGCATTGATCCGTGTATCCCGGAAAACTTCGGCGACTTTACACTTCACCGCACCTTCCGCGGCGCCGAGTACGAGATCAAAGTAGAAAATCCGAACCACGTACAAAAAGGGATTGCAAAGCTGATCGTGGACGGAAAAGAAATCGACGGTCATATCGTTCCATTTGAGGAAGGCAAAAAGGAATACCACGTAACGGCAATTATGGGCTAATTGCGTAAAAAGAAAGCCATGCAGATTCGATTTTATTCGAAAATGCATGGCTTTTCTTTATAACCGGGCAGCTGCTTCACAGTTTATCAGGCGTGGCCCGCACCAAGCCTCACTCGGTTAATATATAGCAATTCTGCCAAATCGCCTTGCCTGCATTATTTTATTGAATTGCTATAATTCTTCACATTTGGAAAGAGCTGCCTCATCCGCAACGATCGTTACATGATTGTGCAGCTGCAGGATCGATGCCGGTACCTGCGGTGTCACCGGTCCGAAGAAGGCCTCTTTTACGATGTCTGCCTTATCCTCTCCGGATACTACCAGCAGAATATGATGTGCAGACATGATCGTCTTAATGCCCATCGTATAAGCCTGACGCGGCACATCTGCCTCTGATACGAAGAAACGCATATTGGCCTTAATCGTACGCTCGGAAAGTGTCACGCAATGCGTCTCTGTCTCAAACGCGATCCCCGGCTCATTGAAGCCGATGTGTCCGTTGTGTCCAAGTCCCAACAGCTGCAGATCCACGCCGCCAAGTGAATGAATGACCGCATTGTACTCACGGCATGCCTGCTCGCTGTCCTCAATCATTCCGTCCGGCAGATACGTCTGGTTCTTATTGATATTTACCTTGCTGAAGAGATTATCATTCATAAAATAATAATAGCTCTGGTCGTTTTCTCTTGGAAGTCCCTTGTACTCGTCCAGGTTTACCGTCGTTACCTCCGAAAAATCCAGATCCCCTTTTTCGTACCACTCTACCAGCTGCTTATAAGTACCGATCGGCGTAGATCCGGTTGCCAGCCCCAGTACACAGTTTGGCTTCATAATAATCTGGGCAGAGATAATATTTGCAGCTTTTCTGCTCAGATCATTATAATCTTTTGCTTTAATAATTTTCATTGTAAATACCCTCTCTTTATTTGTTGATTCTCTATTGCCTTTTTAGTGTATCACTTTTTTCATGATTTTTCCATCTCTATTTCCGGCACTTTTTGTCTGATTCCGGTTACAGAATTGCCTTCCTTATAAGGCAGGTCATCTGCTGCTTATTCCTCCCCGCAGGGCGGAAAACAAAAGATCCGAAGTTTCGCATTCACACCGATTCACGGTATGGACAAAACTCCGGATCTCCTGATTTTACTTTTTTGTTTGCTGCCCGACTCAGTTAAAAACTATGCCCTGCGTCCCAGGCGGATCACATTCCAGGAAGCTTTGTGCAGGTTGCTGGTCACAGTTCTGCCGTCCACCTTCGTCTCATCCGACTGCTTCGGTGTAACCGCTTCACCTGCTGCGCTGTTGACTGCCTTTAAGTCACCGCATTCCAGTACGAGATGCTCCAGCAGTTCATAGCCTTCAAAGTTTCCGATGTCACAAGTCAGTGTAATATCCTCTTTCAGATCTCGGTTTACTGCAAAGATCGTCACTTCATCTTTCTCTGGATTCCATACTGCCACAGAATCCACATCTGTAACATCCGTGAAATCCTTTGTATCATGCTTTGAAGAGGAAAGCACCGGCTGCAGCGCAATGCCGCGTCCGTATTTGGAAGCATGCAGATACGGATAATAGATCGTCTGCTTCCAGGCCGGTCCGTTTGTCTCGGTCATGATCGGAGCAATAACATTAACCAGCTGTGCCAGACATGCCATACGCACACGGTCAGAATGTTTGATCATTGTGATCAGAAGAAGACCTACAACAAGCGCATCTTCAAACGTATAATGATCCTCAAGAAGCGCCGGAGCCTGCTGCCACGGATGATTTTTCATCGTATCATCATCCGCTGCATTTGCATGGAACCATACATTCCATTCATCAAAGCTTAAGTTGATATCCTTCTTGCCGCGCTTCTTTGCCTTTACAAAATCGCAGGTCGCAATAACCGTCTTGATGAAATGATCCATTTCCATTGACTGCGCCAGGAAGTTTTCTGTATCATTATCCGGATTACCGAAATACTGATGAAGAGAAACGTAATCCACATAATCATACGTATGCTCCAGCGTCGTTGCCTCCCACTGTGGGAATGTCGGCATCTGTGTGTTGGAGCTTCCGCACGATACAAGCTCGATCGTCGGGTCGATCAGCTTCATAGCCTTTGCCGTCTCTGCTGCCAGTCTTCCGTACTCAACCGGTGTCTTGGCGCCAAGCTGCCATGGTCCGTCCATCTCGTTTCCAAGGCACCAGGTTTTGATGTTCAGCGGATCCTTTACACCGTGGCTGATACGCCAGTCAGAATACTTTGTACCTGACGGATGGTTGCAGTACTCAAGCAGGTTGCAGGCATCCGCAACACCGCGCGTACCAAGGTTGACTGCCATCATGATTTCAGAACCAACTGCCTTCGTCCACCTGGCAAATTCATTGACGCCAATCTCATTCGTCTCAAGGCTTCTCCATGCAAGCTCCAGACGTTTCGGGCGCTGCTCGACCGGCCCCACACTGTCTTCCCATACAAAGCTGGAAACAAAATTTCCACCCGGATAACGTACGATCGGTACGTTCAGTTCTTCTACCAGCTCCATCACATCCTTACGGAATCCGTTTTCATCGGCGGTCGGATGTCCCGGCTGATAGATTCCCTGGTAAACTGCCCTTCCAAGGTGCTCAATAAAGGAACCATAAATTCTCTTGTCGATCTCGGCAATCTTAAAATCCTTGTCGATCACCATTTTTGCGTATTTCTGCATGGTAGCCCTCCTTTTTTGCTGATGTATTTCCAGGATCGCTCCTGCTCCTGCTTTTACGGCAGATTTTTATCGCAGCATCCCCATCGCGGATGTCCCAGAAATACATCCTGATTCTTTTTATTTTCTGTCAGATTTTTCCCGTGCTGTTCTCACTCGTCATTCTTCACACGGTTCCACCGCGGATGTACCTGTGGACAGCGATTCTTTTTCATTGCCGCACGCAGCTCCACGTAGCAGCCGCAGATCCGGCACATGCCCTGATACAGATCATCGCACGTTTTACAATGCGCCAGACGTGCCTCATACACGGTGTCATCCACCTTCAGATCCTTATCCAGATGTGCAATATATTCGTGCAGGTTCTGAAAATATTCTGTCTGATCCATCTCACGGGTCAGACATTTCCGGCAGAAGCGGCGCGGCTCCTCTTTGTCCGGCGCCGCACCGATTATTTTTTCTACAGTTTCATCCAGGTTTTCTCTCTGCTTGATTTCTTTTTTTTCCATTTTTCCATCCAGGAGATATTCTTCCCGCCAGCCTTGTTTCGATCTGTCTGTTTGCCCTTCTTCTGCCTGAAATCTATCTCCCTGTTTACACTTACGGATATTCCTATTTTTCTACTGTGATATGCAGTACGCTGCATGCCGGAATTGTGAATTTCAGTCCGCCATGTACCTTTTCCACTCCGTCAAATGGCTTTACTTCAACCGCATTCGGATCCTCGAAGGTATTCTTTGCATGCATCTCCTCACACAGAATCTCCGCACTTACCTTTTCTCCCGAAAATCCGATAAGGCGTGTCTCTACCGGATAGCTCTCCGTTGCCGAAAGGTTCACAATCGTAATCTGAAGCTTTCCATCCGCATCAACAGAAGCTGATTCACTCAGATTCGGAACCATATACTCCTCTTCCAGACCGATCTTCTCCGTCTCAATATAGCTGTCTACCAGTGTTGCATCCTGGTGTGCACTGTACATCTTAAATACATGATACGTCGGAGTCTTGATCATTTCAGGTCCGTCCGTCAGAATCACGGACTGCAGTACATTGACAAGCTGTGCAATATTCGCCATCTTAACTCTGTCAGAATGTCTGTTGAACAGGTTCAGGTTGATACCGGCTACCAGTGCATCACGCATCGTATTCTGCTGATAAAGAAATCCCGGATTTGTACCAGGCTCAACAGTAAACCACGTGCCCCATTCATCTACGATCAGGCCAACCTGCTTTTCCGGATCGTATTTGTCCATGATCGCACCGTGGCGGTTCAGCAGCGTTTCCATATAGAGCGTCTTTGCAAGTGTCTTATACCATACCTTATCATCAAAGTCTGTTGCGCTTCCCTTGATCTGCCATCCCTCCGGATGTGTATAGTAATGAAGAGAAAGTCCGTCCATAAAGCCATGCATATTTTCCGGACAATGACGGAAGCAGGTCTTCATAACGCCTTCCGTCCACTCATAATCATCAACGTTCGGTCCGCATGCGATCTTGAAGATCTTCTTATCCTGATTGTAATCACGAACGTATGTCTGATATCTGCGATAGAGATTTCCATAATATTCCGGTGTCATATTTCCACCGCAGCCCCAGTTCTCATTACCGACTCCGAAATAGTCAACGGTCCAAGCTTCCTCATGCCCGTTTTCCTTTCTCTGATCTGCCATCGGAGAAACGCCCTCAAAGGTCATATACTCTACCCACTCAGACATCTCCTGCACCGTTCCGCTTCCGACATTTCCATTAATATATGCCTTACAGCCAAGCTGACGGCAAAGTTCAAAAAACTCATGCGTACCGAAGCTGTTGTCCTCTACGACTCCGCCCCAGTGCGTGTTGATCATTTTCTTTCTGTTTTCCTTCGGACCGATGCCATCCTTCCAATGATACTCGTCTGCAAAGCATCCGCCCGGCCAGCGCAGCACCGGAATTTTCATTTCTTTCAGCGCTTCCACAACATCATTTCTCATACCGTTTGTATTTGGAATATCGGAGTTTTCTCCCACATAAAGTCCTTCATAAATACAGCGTCCCAGATGCTCTGAAAAATGTCCGTAAATTTCTTTGTTGATCTTGCTTTTTTTGTTTTCTGCATTAATTACATATTTTGCCATAACAGATCAGCCTCTCTTTCTCTTTAATTGCATCTAAAGTATTTTAAATATTTCCAAAATGAGATTACCACACTTCCACTACTACTTACAAGTTTTTTATGCATTCCTTTTTTCACAAAAATATCAGCGCATTTTAGGCACTTTTCACAAGAAAAAATGTGTATTTGCATCCTCACAGAGCATTTTTTCTTTTCGGAACACAAACTTAGGAAAGAAACAGGCAGCCCGCCCGGAAACACAGAACTGTCTCACAGGCCGGGCTGCCATCCGGTTTACATTATGTACTTGATATCTTTCCTAAATCGAAATCAGAGTAAAAATTTATAGTTTTCCATGTCAGGATAAAATCATCCCTTAACCGCTCCGCTCGTCATACCTTCTACCAGATAACGGTTAAATACCAGATAGATTGCCAGAATCGGAAGGATACCGAACATCGAACCTGCAATCAATACGTTGTAGTTGTTGCCGTACGGGGTCAGCAGCGTATTCAGACCGATCTGGAGCGTAAACTTGCTGGTATCACGGAATACAAGCATTGGCCAGAGCATATTGTTCCAGGAACCCATTGCACACATGATCGCCTGGGATGCGAATGCCGGCTTCGTGATCGGCATCATAATTTTGATACTGATTCCGTATTCGGTACATCCATCCACACGCGCCGCATCAAGCAGCTCCTTCGGAAGACTTACCATGTACTGCTTAAAGAAGAAAATTGTACCTGCCGCACACAGACCCGGAAGGAATACACCCGCATTGGAGTCTACAAGACCGATCTTGGTGATTTCCTGATACAGCGGGAGCATCAGAATTTCAAACGGTACGGACATCGTTGCGATAACCATGAAGAACAGGAAGCCCTGCAGCTTGAACGTGTACATGGTCAGACCATAAGCGATAAAGTAGCAGACCAGAAGGGTCAGCACAACCGTCGTCAGGGTCAGCACAAGGCTGTTTTTATACCACATGAAATATTTTCTGGAAGTTTCCAGAACGTCAGCGGACATTCCCTTCGGATGGAAGATTGCGAACAGCTCGCTGTAGTTCTGAAGACTGACCGGCGAATGCAGGTCAAGCGACATACCGGTCGTGATTACCTTTGCGCCGTCACGGAAAGAACCGAGCAGACCGCAGACAAGCGGGAATGCGATCAAAAGGCAGAGGATCAGGAATACTCCGGTTGCCAGCACCGTCCCCACCTTATGATTTCCTGCCATCGTTTTCTGTTTTGGAGTCTTTGCCATAATACTAATCCTCCTTCTTCTTTCCGATATGGAACGTACCCGTTGCAATCAGCTGGATGAAGTTGATCACGAGCGCAATCACCATCAGCACAACGCCAACCGCGCATGCATATCCCATCTCGTTCTTCTCAATACCACGTCTGTACAGATATCCAACAATCGTAAGACCGATATTCTTCGGAGATCCGTTGCCTCCCCAGATCATAAAGCTCTCCAGGAACATGGACAGACCTGCGAATACGGAAATCGTGATAACGTATACGGTCGTCGGTTTCAGGAGCGGAAGTGTGATATAACGGAATTTCTGCCATGCATTTGCTCCGTCGATATCACCGGACTCATAAAGAGAAGTATCAATTGCTTTCAGACCCGCTACATAGTAAAGGATATTTACTCCTGTCCATCTCCAGACGCACAGAAGCAGCAACGCACACCATCCGGTCGTCTTGGATCTCAGCCATGGCTGGGATGCCTTGCCGAGCGCATTCATGATAACGTTCAGCTGACCATTGTCACCCTCTGAGAACATCAGACGGAACAGAAGACCGGAAATAACAACGGAAGTCAGCGCCGGAATGTACATGATAACCTTCCATACGCCTCTTGCCTTTGTCAAACGGCTCTCAAGAAGCACTGCGAGCAGCATCGGAATCGGTACCATCAGAAGCAGTGTCAGTGCCATATACTCAATACTGTTGCCAACTGCGATACGGAACACCTTATCTCCGAGCAGCTTCTTAAAATGCTTCAGGCCAACCCACTTCATACCGCCGAACGACACGTCCTGAAAACTCATGGAGACACCGGATACCAGTGGGTACAGCCAGAAGATCAGCAGGCTGAGCACGAACGGAAGTACGAATACGTAAGGTGCTATTTTCTGGGAATACAGTAATTTTTTTGCTTTTTTCAAAATGTATTCCTCCTTTCTTTCGACTGGAAATGTACCGGATAAGCTATATCAGTACATATATTGCATCAGAAAGAAGGAGACCCGGGAATGCAATTCCCTGGCCTCCCCCATATCATTTCACTATCTAAACTAAGCCACGCGGCAATTTACCATCTATCAGCCCAGCTCGCTGTCGATTGCGTCCTGTGCTTCCTGAAGTGCTTCCTCAACGTCCATACCGTCAACGAAGATCTCGTTCAGGGTGTAGGTGTTGATCTGCTCGTTCAGTGTCGGAGAATTAGCTGTTGTATAAACAGTTCCGATTGCATCGTTTGCTGCCAGCTCATTCAGAACCTCATACGGTTTTACGCGGAAGAATGTGTTGTACTGGTTGGACTCATCGTATGCGAATGCTTCATCTGACCACAGAGCCTCGTTGCAAACGTCAAATCCAAGGTCGTTCCAGATGTGCTTCTCACCTTCCTCAGAGCACTTAGCCCATGCAAGCCACTCTGCTGCAAGCTCCGGATTCTCGCACTCGTTTGTTACAACTGTACCGGTTCCGCCGATACCAACGGAATTCTTCTGACCCTCTTCGAATACCGGGCAGGTTGTGATGTCCCATTTGCCCTTCTCATCCGGCATATAGGATGTGAAACGGCTCATGTACCACATTGCCTTCGGGAAGGAAGCGATCTTTCCGTCAACGATCTGTGCACGGCATCCGTCTGTATCGGTATGTCCGTCAGTAGAGATCATTGCGATACCATCGTTCAGCCACTCCTGCTGCATTGTCAGCATCTTCTTTACAGAATCAAGCTGTACATTTACTTCTGCATCCTCGCCAAGGCCGCCGGTCCAGTCCTCACCGTACTCAGCCATAGCCAGCCACAGCCAGTCTGTTCCGCCTGTATCAACAGATGTCAGGTACACTTCACCGTTGGAAGCTTCCTTCAGCTGTTTGCCAAGCTCTGTATAATCATCCCAGGTCTTTACTGACTTATAATCAAGACCATATTTCTCAAATGTCTCTGCGTTCCAGTACATAACAGTTGCACCAACGTGTGTCGGAACACCGATTCTTGCACCATCTGCTCTGGAGTATACATCCAAGCGGGCCTGAACCAGAGAATCCTCATACGGAGCAAATGCCTCTGTCATATCGTACAGCGGGCAGTCCTCTCCAACGTAGTTCGGAAACTGGCCGATCTCGATATCGCACATATCCGGTGCGCCGCTGCCAGCCTGCAGGGACATCATCAGCTTGTTGTGCATATCAGAGTACGGATAAGTACTGAATGTAATCTGCACCTGCTTGTCCGGGTTCTGCTCGTTCCACTCATTTACCATGTTAGCGTAGAACTCGTTGTGTACGTCTACGAATGACCACAGTTCAAAGTGTGTTGCGTCATCCGGACCTACGGTTGTGACTGCGCTCGGTGCTGCTTCGGTTTCTTCCTCTGCGAAAGCTACGGTCGTTCCAAGGGAAGCTACCATAGAAGCAGTGAGGAGCATTGTGAGCCATTTCTTGTTCATAAAGTTTATCCTCCTTTTTGGTACATATTGCACAGTGTGTGTCCCACCGTCCTTTGCCGGGTCTTTGTGCATCTTGTACACTTTTTTTTCTTTGCTTTTTCTTTCTGGTCATAATATACAACTTTTTTCCGTTCCTGTCAATTATAGATTAAATTATTTTATCTTTTTCTATAATTCAACAATGTTTCGCTTGTTTTCCAGCGTTTAACATGACTTTTTTTGTGCATCCTGTACAAGCAGCTTTCTTTTCTTTTACATTTTCATAAAATGCAAGTTCTATTTTTTATGCATTTTTAAAATATTCATTGCTTTTTTTGCCTGCTTGCTGTACAGTATAGGGGATTTCCGTCCCATCTCCCCATTTTTGCGGACGAATGGGCGAATCTATTTTATTTTTATCTAAACTAAAATTCCTGATCTTAAGGAGGTTTTATGCGATATATCAAAACTTTTCCGGAGAGCCTTGAGATTTTCAAGGCTCTTGGTTCCGATGTCCGCATTGAAATTCTGACTCTGCTCCTGCAGAACGGAAAAATGAGCATGAATGAGCTTGCCGAACAGCTGGACATCACAAATGGTGCACTTACAAACCATATCCGAAAGCTGGAAGCGGCAGATCTGATCCGCATCAATTCTGATTCCAGCTTTCATGGCAATCAGAAGCTCTGTGAGCCACATCTTGACAAAATCCTTTTTACGCTGAACCGTACACTTCCATCAGTCAACGAGCATAAATCCAGTCTGCGGGCCGGACAGTACTCTTCCTATGAAGTCTATCCCACCTGTGGCCTGTCTACCTCGAAATCTGTCATCGGTATCGTCGACGACCCGCGCTATTTTGCGCATCAGAAACATTTTGAAGCGGACATTTTATGGTTTTCCAAGGGATATGTCGAGTACCAGGTACCCTGTGTGATCCCGTTTTACAACAAAATCGACCAGATCTCCGTCTCTGCCGAGCTCTCCTCTGAGGCTCCCGGCAGCAACGAGATCTGGCCGTCTGATATCCATTTTTATCTAAATGATACGTTTATCGGTATCTGGACAAGTCCGGGTGACTTTGCCGACACCAAAGGACTTTTCACACCGGACTGGTGGTTTGCAAACTGGAACCAGTACGGACTTTTGAAAACACTTATTATCAACCACAATGGCGTTTTCATTGATAATACAAGGATCTCCAATGTCACGATCGACCAGTTCCACCTGGATTACCGCGACAAGATCTATTTCCGGATGGCCGTGCCGGACAGTGCCAAACACATCGGCGGTCTTACGGTCTTTGGCCGCGGATTTGGAAATTATAACCAGGATATTGAATTCCGGGTGCAGTACAGCCCGATTGCAGGGAGCACACCAGTGTAAGTTCCAGAGCGTGTCTGCGCAGGCTATTTTAGTCAAGCGGATATTCGCAATCCGCTTCGCTACTTGCTCATAGCCGAGTAGCTGCTTCGCAGCTTATCAGGAGTGGCTTGTACCACTCCTGATACAAGCAAGTCCCTACCCACTGCTTATTGCTCCACGCAATTAAAGCAGGGGACTTGCTTGACTCGGTTCAAAATTCCCAAAGCTGCTGCAGTATCTGCCTTGTCCTTACAGCTGGTCTTCCTGGTAATATACATCACCGATCAATCATAAGAAAAGACCGGTGTGCCATCCTCTGCCCACTTCACTTCCATGACCATCGCATGACGGTTTGGATTGTAAAGCGGATCTCCGATGATCTCCGTCTCGGTACGTGCATGGTAGATCATCAGATCCTTTGAACCGTCCTCAGACTTTACAAAGCAGTTGTGGCCCGGGCCGTAGATCTGTTTTGAAGCGTCAGTGCGAAGTACCGGATACCGTGACTTTTTCCAGGAAGCCGGGTCAAGAAGGTCTGCATCCTCATCTGCTGTCAGCATGCCGACACAATAGTCAATTCCCGTCTCACTTGCCGAGTAGGTCAGGAACAGTTTTCCATCATGCTTTAAGAGATATGGTCCCTCATTTACCCAGAAACCGATGCGCTCCCAGTCGTAGTCCGGTGTTGTCAGCAGCACCTGTGCCGTCCTCAGCTTATATGCGCTTTCCATCTTCGCAATATAAAGATTGGAAATCTTGCGTCCGACGCTCACCTTCTCCGCCCAGACGTAATACCACTCTCCGTGGTGTTCAAATACCGTTGCATCAAGTGAAAAATCTTCAAAAGAAAATTCATCGTCATCACTGCGCTGCATTTTCCCCTTTTCCACCCAGGTACCTGTGATCGGGTCTTCATCTGCGCACTCCAGCACGTACGGACGGATTGCCCAGATATCGTCGATGTCACCGCCTGCAAAGTAAATGTACCATTTGCCAAACAGATAATGCAGCTCCGGTGCCCAGATATGTACACTCATGATGCCTTTATCATGCTTTTTCCACACCATCACTTCTTCCGCGTCTTTCAGGCCTGCGATCGTTTTGCTTCTGCGAAGTGCAATGCCGTTGTATTCCGGAAGGGAAGCTGTAAAATAATACATTCCATCCGTGTGACGGTATACGAACGGATCTGCACGCTGCAGGATCCATGGCTCATTGTATTTCAGTTCTGTATTTTCGTTCATCGTTCGTCCTCCATTACTTTAACTTGTTTTAAAATACTTTATATATCTTTAAACAGTATATGCAAGACGATGTGTTTTTTCAATCATTTTTTATTTTTTTAGTACTTATTGCCAGAATATCACTATGATTTTTGCGACTTTTGCCGGTTCATCCAGATATTCCGGCTTTATTTTTCCATCGTATAATGGATTCTCACCCGAATATCCTGATTATAGTTGCCAAAGCCAGCCCCATAGAGCACGATGCCGCCTCTGTGATTTCCGCGATTTTCCACTGCAAGCCGGAACCGCAGATCTTCTCCGGTCTGCGGTCCAAGATCCCGCAGTCCGACATCTGAACATTTCATTCCCTCAAGGTACGTTCCCAAGCTGTTTACCACAATCATTTTCTGTACCCCGGACTGCTTCTCCTGACCGTTCCACCATGTCGGCGTATAGATGCCGCGCTCCAGCCGGAACTCTGGCGGTGTCAGCCAGGTTCCCATCCGGTATCCATTCAGATAAAATGCCACATCCGCCAGACTTTCCTCCGTATAATCAATATGGTCCTGAGAAATTTCAAAATAAAATGTGACCTGGCTCATCTTCTGGTTTTCGGTCAGCACATTCGGAATCCGATACTCCACATAGCCGTCCGCAAACCACAGCATCCGCGCCTGCAAACGCTCTGGATTGTGAAACATGCGCGGATCATTTTCCGGACCGATCTGGCTGAAACCACTGCACAGTCCACACGGCCGCGCGATACTGCAATCGCTGTAGTGGCTCACACGCACCTCCGTGTCATACACTCCGACTTCCTTCGCCTCAGCCTCCTCATCCGCAGTCAGCAGTATCTGATCTGTTTTGATGCTGCAGATTTTCTGATTGCCGTGTCCGGTACATTCCGTAACGGTCTGTATGATTCCACACTCTTCCAGTCTGCGGATATGCGAAGTGAGAGCACCATTCGTCAGATCAAGTGCCGTCGCGATCTCATTCATATTCATTTCCCCACGCTCGCATAAAAGTTCTACGATCCGCATCCGCACGTCCGACCCAAGCGTTTTAAATACTTCCAGCCCCTCTTTGAGATTTTTTATATATAGCACTCTTTTTTCCCCCGTTTTTCCGTCATTTGCTGCCTATCAGCAGCAATGTTTTTCCTTCTTCTGCATTTTTTTGAATGCTTTTGTCTTTTGCACCGACAAAAAGGGCTGTCACAGACGATTGCCGTCTGTGACAGCCCCATACGTTTTGTAAGGCTGATTATACACCAGTGCGTTTTGCTGTGCAAGCGTTTATGGAAGTGGATATTCGCAATCCGCTTCGCTGCCTGCTCATAATAGAATAGCAGCTCCGCTGCTTGAATCAAAGCGGATATTCGCAATTCGCTTCGCTACTTGCTCATAATAGAATAGCAGCTCCGCTGCTATTCTATTATATTCTTGCTACGCCGCTCTTTCTTGCTGCTTCTGCTACTGCATTTGCAACTGCGTCCTTTACGCGGGAATCAAAAGCTGCCGGAAGAATGTAATCTGCATTCAGTTCCTCGTCACTTACCAGACCTGCGATCGCATAAGCTGCAGCTACCTTCATCTCATCGTTGATCTCAGATGCACGAACATCCAGTGCACCACGGAAGATACCCGGGAATGCGAGCACGTTGTTTACCTGGTTCGGGAAATCACTGCGGCCTGTCGATACGACTGCTGCTCCGCCCGCCTTAGCCTCATCCGGGAAGATTTCCGGTGTCGGGTTTGCGCATGCAAAGATGATCGCATCCTTTGCCATCGTCTGTACCATCTCTTTGGTCAGTGTGCCCGGTGCTGATACACCGATAAATACGTCTGCACCCTTAATCACTTCTGCCAGGGTACCCTTCTCGCAGTTTGCATTTGTAATCTCTGCCATTTCTTCCTTGATCGGGTTGAGTCCCTCGCGTCCCTTGTAGATCGCACCGGTACGGTCAGTCATGATAACGTTCTTAAGGCCCATGCTCATGAGCAGTTTGATGATCGCAATACCTGCTGCACCTGCACCGCTTGTTACGATCTTGATGTCATGAATATCTTTTCCTACGAATTTCAGCGCGTTGATCAGTCCTGCCAGTGTGATCACTGCAGTACCGTGCTGATCATCATGGAAGATCGGGATATCGCAACGCTCTTTCAGCTTCTTCTCGATCTCGAAGCATCTCGGTGCACTGATATCCTCCAGGTTTACTCCACCGAAGCTTCCTGCGAGCAGAGCTACTGTATTTACGATATCATCTACATTTTTGCTGCGTACGCAAAGCGGAATCGCATCTACGCCGCCGAACTCTTTGAAAAGAACACATTTTCCTTCCATTACCGGCATACCTGCCTCCGGTCCGATATCGCCAAGACCAAGCACTGCAGTTCCGTCCGTTACAACCGCAACCGTATTCCAGCGGCGTGTCAACTCATAGCTCTTGTTTACATCCTTCTGGATCTCCAGACACGGCTGTGCAACACCCGGCGTATAAGCCAGAGACAGTGCCTCTTTATTATCTACTGCCGCTCTTGCAGTTACCTCCAGTTTTCCTTTCCACTCATAGTGAAGTCTCAGTGATTCTTTTGCGTAATCCACAGTTTGTTCCTCCTTGAATTTGTTTTCCCTGTCTGCGTCAGCCTCTCGCCCCGCAGCAGCATGAAAAATAATGGATACCTTTTATAGAAAGCGCACTGCGCCCTGCTATCGATTGTTCTTACTGTTGCCGCCGGAAATCAAAGCGGATAACCGCGTTTTTTCAGGCAAGTTTATTTAAACAATTAAATCCCTTTCCTCTGAGCATCTCTTCTGTCTCGTCCAGATATTCCGAATACAGAATCGCTACGGAATGGCTACATCCGTCGCCGAATGCGGAATACATATAGTTGACACTGATGTTGCTCTCACAGCAGGCTTTCAGAAGTGCATCGATCGTATCCTGCTCACCGATCTCAACCGCAATAACATCATAACATTTTGCCATGAAGCCTTCCTCATCGAGCAGCCGCTGTGCTTCTTCCGGACGGTCTACCACGATCCGAAGGATTCCGAACTCCGGTGAATCTACCGAACAGAAACCCTGAAGCGCGATACCGCGTTCATGAAGCGCTTTTGTGACTCTTAAAAAACTGCCTGGTTTATTTTCAACAAATACCGATAATTGTCTGATCATGCTTTTTCTCTTTTCCTTATGCAGATCAAAAACTTTGTCGCCTTTTTTCTGCATAATTATTTTTTATTTCCTGAGTTTATTCAGATTTTTCTTTTTCCTAAATTACGCATGTAGTTTACTATTTCCCTCGATGTTTGTCAACCGCCTTGTTCCTGTTCCATGCCCGTTTCTTTTCTCCTGATTTTATTTCCGTTTCTCTCTTTTTCTTGCTTTTTCTCGTTTTTTATTTATCCGTTAAATAATTGCCAAACTTTTTTCTCATCATTCGCTTTTTTCCGTTGAATTCCACGTATTTGCGTACTCTTTCCTGAAAAATCCTGTTTTCACCGTCTCACTCCCGCTATTGAGAAAATTCCTTATTTTGCCCGGAACACGCTGTTTTTTATCTGTTTTCAGGCAATGTTAGGATTTTGTTTATAAATGCATTTTTACAAGAAAAGCGATTGACAAAAAATTATCTATCTCTTATAATATTTTTGGCGTTACAGAGCGGATGGTGTTTTACCCCGTCTGTATACAGCCTTTCCTATCAATCAAGAACTTTCTGTAACGGAGCGCCGTTCGTTCCAAAGCTCTGCTTTCTTGGTAAAGACAGAAAGCTCAGGAACCCCGGCAGTACAGCAGGGATCATTTCAAAGGAGAAACACATGAGTACAAAAATTACTATCATCGGAGCCGGAAGTGTTGGTTCTACGATTGCTTACACACTTGCAATGGACAATGACAGCGCATCAGAGATCGTGCTGATCGACATCAACAAGGAAAAGGTACTTGGCGAGGTTATGGATATCGCTCAGGGTACATTCTTCCGCAATCCGGTATCGATCGTTGCCGGTGATTACGCTGACGCAAAGGATTCCGATATCGTCATCATTACTTCAGGAATTGCCCGCAAGCCTGGCCAGACCAGAATCGAGCTGACCCAGACAAACGTAAACATCCTTAAGCAGATCACACCGCAGATCACTGCTGTTGCTCCGAATGCAAAATATGTGATCGTAAGCAACCCGGTTGATATCATGACCTATGTCTTCACAAAGATTTCCGGTATCCCGGAGAAGCAGATCATCGGTTCCGGTACGATCCTTGACACCGCACGCCTTCGTTACGGTCTCTCCGAGCACTGCAAGATTGCTCAGAAGAACATCCATGCTTACGTATACGGTGAGCACGGTGACAGCTCTTTCGTTCCATGGTCCATCGCTGACGTGGCCGGAACCTCTATCGACAATTATCCGGAACTGGTAAAAGATACCGTAGACTACACTCCGATCGACAAGGATGCGATGGTTGAGTATGTGCATACTTCCGGTGGAGAAGTCATCAAGCGCAAAGGAGCTACTTTCTACGCAGTATCCGCTTCTGTCTGCCAGCTCGTTTCCCTGCTGACTGCATCAAGCGATTCCGTAGCAACTGTCTCCACTTTAATGCACGGCGAGTACGGCATTGAGGATGTCTGCATCAGTACTCTGACCATGATCGGGCCGGACGGTGTAAGATGCAAACTTCCGGTACAGCTGACTGATGAGGAAGTAGAAAAACTTCGCGCAAGCGCAGATCTCCTCAAAGGCATCATTGCACAGATCGAGCATTAATCGCGCCTTTCGGATCTGCCGCAAAGCTTTACAGCAGTAAAACGATGCATTTGATCCGTCTGAATAATAATTTTAAAAAAGAAAGCATACGGCTTCTTATCGGGCTGTATGCTTTCTTTTCGTTTTGATTTATATTTCTTTCAGGATGCGCATCAGATGAGAATACGTGAATCCTTCCAGTCCGACCCACGCCCGGTATGATTTCTGCTGATCCGGGGTCAGGCCGCCGTCCGTAAAATAATCCACCGTTGCCTGGTTCATCACGCGAACACCATTTAAACTTCCGCCGCCAAGCAGCATCTGCTGTGTTTTCGAAATCTTTCTCCACCTTTTTTCTTAATATTTTTCAGAATCACTTTACTAGCGGGTCTTCTTTTTTTATAATGAGGATAAATATGGCGTTTTTTTGAGCGTGTCTGAAAAATACTTTGTGCAGGATTGCGGCAATGATTTATAAAGCGGACATTCACAAGCCACTTTGCGGCCTGCGTTTGAACACGCTCCGGAACGAAACTTTGACAAAGGGGGAATCATCTTGTATCTGCGAAGAACCATCTCGATCCTCGGTGCAGCTCTGTCCGTCGGCGTGTGCGTATTCATCACCTACATCAGCCGTGAGGCAGACTTCACCACGATACTTTTCAACCTCGTCTTTCTCGGCATCATGCTGCTCATGACCGCAACGGCCTGCTTTTCCGGCCTGCGCCGCCTGATTCAGACGACGTGCGCCCTGAAACGTGCCTCCGACAAAATCCGGCAGACCGCATCCAAAGATGCGGCGTCCTGGGACGATCCGTCCGCTCCGCTTTTTCAGAACGCGTTTCTTGACGACTGCTTTCATCAGTACCGCTCCATGGCCGCTCAGAACCCATCCAGTGTCTGCGATATCCGCAGTTTTATCAATGAGGATGCGATCGAGACGTATGTACACCGCGGCATCCTGGAAAATATCCCCGACATCCTGACGAGTCTCGGTATTCTCGGTACTTTCGTCGGCCTTGTCATGGGACTGCGTGAGTTCGATCCGTCCGGTTATGAACAGATGGCCGGTTCCGTCACCCCTCTGATCAACGGTATCAAGGTGGCTTTCATCACCTCCATCTACGGCATCGCACTATCACTCTCCTTTTCTTTCAACCTGCGCAGCGAATTCTCCAACCTGTCCGCACGCGTGGAAGAATTTCTGGATACCTATTACCTTCACGTGCAGCCGCCCTATGAGGTCGACTCACTTGGCAGACTGCTCTCTCAGAAGAAATCGCAGGAGGATATAGTGCATGACCTGACCGGTATTTTCGTTGAGCAGATGGCAGCCAGCTTTGAGCAGGCGATCACACCGGCCTTTGCCCGGATGACCGAGGGCTTCCAGCAGGTGGCAGATACCTTTACCGGCAGTCAGGAAGAGCTGCTCACCAATGTCTGCAACACCGTTACCCGTCAGATGCGTACCGAACTGCTCTCTGATTTCAACCAGATCTCAAAGACCGTCGAGGAGCTCACAAAGACACAGGCCAGCTACACCGATTTCATGGACCGCACGATCCTGCGCATTCAGAAAACGCTCGCTTCCCTGCAGGATTCCATGACGCAGACACAGAATTACCTCACAGAATCCGTCGAAAAGCTCGCAGAAGCGCAGACCGGTGCTTCCCGTATCAATCAGGAACAGAAAGAAGCTTACCAGGATTACATCCGTTTCATGTACCAGACGATCGAAAAATTCTCCGAAATCTGGGAGAAAAACAGTGAGGAGATCAAGGGCTACTCCGATCAGATCGCGAAAATGGGACCGGTTCAGTCCTCTGCCGAGATGCGCCTGCAGCTTGCAAAAATTTCCGAACAGCTGCAGAAAATCCAGCATGAGCAGCTCTTTGTTTCCCCACAGGATGATTCCTCTGATCAGACGCAGGAAATGCTGGAGCGCACGCTTACAAAGCTGGATGAGCTTTCCAGAAAAATGGATCAGCCGGTGCTGTTCCGCCGCCGGAAGAAATAAGCCGGCCATTGCCTGATCCGGTTCTATCCAGAAAGGATGATGTTCCATGTATTCAAAACGCAAAAGAAATTATGAACGCCACAACATCTGGCGCTCTTATTCCGATATGATGGCCGGGCTTCTGCTTCTGTTTGTCCTCGTCATGTGCATTTCTTTTATGGAGGCACAAAAAAATTATCAGGAAAAACTACAGGAAGAGGCTGCCCATCAGCAGACCCAGAGCCAGCTACAGCTTGAACTGCAGCAGCGGGAAAGTGAGCTGAATGCCAAACAGGCAGCTCTCGACGAGCAGCGCGCCCTCATTGCCAGCCAGCAGGCCGATCTGGACAAACAGACTGCACTCGTTGCCAGCCAGCAGGATGAACTCGATGAAAAGAGTGCACTCGTCCTCTCCCAGCAAAAGGATCTGGATGCCCAGGAAACGCTCGTTGCCAGCCAGCAAAAAGAACTTGACGAAAAAAACGCGCTGATGCAGTCTCAACAGGCGGCTCTCGAGGAACAGGAAACGCTGATGGCCGAGCAGCAGAAAAAGATTGAACAGATCATCGGTGTCAAAGCTGACCTGATCGCTGCGCTGAAAAAACAGTTTGACGAGCACAATCTAAACGTCGTCATCGATGAGGCAACCGGCTCGATCGCCCTCGACTCCAATGTTCTCTTCAGCTACAATGAGAGCGAACTGACCGACGAGGGTATTCAGATGCTCGGCGAAGTCCTTCCGCTCTATTGTAAAGTCCTGATGGAATCGCAGTATCAGGATTACCTTGCTGAGCTCAGCATTGACGGCTACACTGACACGAGCGGTGATTATCTCTACAACCTGCAGCTCTCACAGGCCCGTGCGCTCGCGGTAGCAGATTATCTCTTCGCAAATGCCGACAGCTATCTGACCGCCGACGAGCTTTCAAGCCTCAAGGAAAAGCTGACCTCCAACGGTCACTCTATGAGCAATCCTGTCTACACAGACGGCGAAGTCGACATGGATGCCTCAAGGCGAGTGGAAGTGCGGTTCCGCCTGAAGGACGAGGAAATGATCAACGAGCTGAAGGATATTCTGGACGAGAGCAGCCTTGCAGCCACGGAAACAGAAAGCGAGACGGAGGCTGCACAGTAACGGATACAAACAGGCATTCGAAGTTCGCTTTTGATGCTTGTTCCTAATCTTTATCATGAGTCAGTTTATCTTATGATAAAAGCAAGTTCCTACCCACTACGTATTGCTTCGCTCAATTGAAGCAGGGGACTTGCTCGACTCAGTTAAACCAAAAAGAGAAGTTCTCTGATTCATACGATTGTGAATCCGGAACTTCTCTTTCTTATTCTTATTCTTATTTTTTTATATTTTCCCGATTTGTAACTGTTCAGAGCCAAGCAAAATTTCATAAAAAAGGCGGAAAATGCTTGCATTTTTAAGCCTGTTTTTGAAATTTTATTTGGCGGATACGCCACACCGACGAAATGCGTAGCATTTTGGAGATTGGCTCTGAACAGTTACCCCGATTTATATTATTTTTAAGCTGCTTCCGCCCTCTTCTCTTTTTGGGCATGAAAAAAGCGGGTGATGGGAATCGAACCCACGTATTCAGCTTGGAAGGCTGATGTTCTACCATTGAACTACACCCGCATCTCTTATTAAATTGCTTTTCTTTTCTCTCAAGCAACAATAAGAGTATATAATAGTTTTTTGAGATTGTCAACTACTTTTTTAATTTTTTTTATTTATTTCTGCGCTGCGATTTTCTCCGCCAGATCATTCAGGTATACCCAGCGATCCATCTTCTCCTCCAGCTCCTGTTCGGCCTACGCTTTTTCTTTCGTCAGCTCATTCAGTTTTCCGGAATTTGTCGCATTGGCAAGGATGTCCGCATCCAGTGCACTGACTTTTGCTTCCAGCTTTGCGATCTCATCATCAATCGTCTCATACTCGCGCTGTTCTTTGTACGTAAATTTCAGCTTGACCGGACGATTCTGTTTCCAGTCTTTTGTGGTGGACCTGGACGCATTCGTCTGTGTATCTGTGGCTGCTCCGACCGTATCTCCGGATTTTGAGCTCATGCCTTGCTTTGCCAGGCCGTCTGCATTTTCCGAAACCTCCATTTTTACCGCTTCTCTTGCTTTTTTTGTCTCCAGATAATCGGTATATCCGCCCTCGTACTGCCGAAGATGTCCATCTGCATCAAATGCAAAAATACGATCTGCTATGTTATCCAGAAAATAACGGTCGTGCGATACTGCCACGATAATCCCGGAAAATGAGGTCAGGTAATCCTCCAGAATCGCCATCGTCGGAATATCAATATCATTCGTCACCTCGTCGAGTGCCAGAAAGTTCGGCGCCTGCATCAAAATGCTGAGCAGATGCAGCCGCTTTTTCTCGCCGCCTGACAGCCTTGATACCGGTGCATACTGCATATCCGGTGTAAACAAAAAACGTTCCAGCATCTGCGACGCCGTAATTTTTCCATCGCGCGTGGGCACATACTCAGCAATATCACGGATATAATCGATGACACGCTGATTGCTGTCCATATCCGGCACATCCTGCGCAAAATAGCCCATTCTGATCGTTTCTCCGATCTCTACCTCACCTGCATCCGGCTGAATTTTTCCTGCCATCAGCTTTAAAAGCGTTGATTTTCCGCAGCCGTTCGGTCCAATGATGCCAAGACACTGGTTTTTCAGGAGAATATAATTGAAATCTTCAATCAGCTTTTTCTCTCCATACCCTTTCGTCACATGATGCAGCTCCACCGTCTTTTTCCCCATACGGGTCTCCACGCTGTCCAGCTCTGCCACTGCATCGGATACCGGAGCACTTCCATTTTTCAGCGCCTCCAGACGGTCCAGTCTGGCCCGCTGCTTCGTGGTTCGTGCACGACAGCCACGTTTCGCCCATTCCATTTCAATCCGTAAAATACTCTGGCGCTTCCGTTCACTGGCAAGCTCCATCTCCTCACGCTGCGCTTTCAGCTCCAGAAATTTCGAATAATTTGCCTCATAGCTGTAAATACTTCCATGTGAAATTTCCAGAATCCTGTTGCTGACGCGATCCAGAAAGTACCGGTCATGCGTTACCATGATCACGGTTCCCTTAAAACGGTTCAGATAATCCTCCAGCCACTGCAGCATCGCCTCATCCAAATGGTTTGTCGGCTCGTCAAGCAAAAGAACGTCAAAATTCCCGGCAAGCGTCCTTGCAAGCGCTGCTTTCTTCTTCTGTCCTCCGGAAAGATGCTCCATCTTCTCCTCATAATCCGTAAAACCGAGGCGGTTTAAAATGCTCTTTACCTCACTCATCGCCTGCCAGTCCGATTCATCCGTATCTTTACATGCAAAGGAAAATACCGTATCTTCTTTTGCATACTCTGGATGCTGGGTCAGATAAGCAAGACGAATCCCATTCTGACGCACAACACTTCCTTCGTCTGTCTCCTCTTTTCCTGCCAGAATATTTAAAAATGTGGTTTTTCCGGTCCCGTTGATTCCGATAATTCCAATCTTGTCTCCCTCCTGAATTCCACAGGAAGCATCCTGAAAAATAACTTTGTCCCCAAAAATTTTGCTGATATGTTCGATGTTGATAATATTCATTGAATTTCTTCCTCTTTTTTTTATGTTTCACGGCTTGATTTGCTTTTCTGGATCAGTTTATCATATTCTCTTCCATGCGGCAATGATTTGACGAATCATAAGGAATCCAGACACGCTTTTTGCAGCGCATCTGCGTCCTCCGGCACTAATACCTCACTGAACTTCAAATATTCCGGGCATCCGTGTACCCGGATAAAATCCATTGCCCGTCTGTTTTTTGTAAGTCCAGACACCAGAAGGATTATCTCCTGATCCTCCCCGAAGCACGCTGCCACAAAACGAAATGCATTTGTCAGCTGCTGTTTTCCTTGTTCAAGTACATCCATTCTCTGACTCACTGTCTCTTTAAAAAGCTGCGAAATACACTCCATTCCCTCTTCTTTTGTTCTAAGATGCATAAGCTTTACCTGGTTTTGATACGTTTCAAGCAGCTGCAAAACTTCCCGTTCCAAATGCAGTTCCCGTTTTGTACCAAGCTCCATCTGTTCCTTCATACGAAGCTGCTGGCGTTTCTTTCCCACAAATTCTTCCAGATATTCGATATTCTTCTCCCGTTCCAGCTCTTTTTTCAGCTGCTTTAACGTCTCCTGTGTTTTTACTGCCCGGTCATCCAGCCAGGAAAACAAGGTAAAGGTCTCCGCCAGTCCATCGAGCAGCAAATGAATTACGGTACACCGCTCCTCGAAGCCTGCATTCCCTGCCATTTTCACTTTCTGCTCATAAAGTGCTGCATTTTCTTTTTCCGGAGAAATCACGCCATCCAGAATTTCCCGGATTCCATAATCCGCTCCATATTTCTGATACAGCTGATAATAAGCGGCAAATTCGCGCGCCGTATCCGGCTCCTGCAGATACTGGCCCATCAGCCCCGACCCACACGGCACGCCAATCGCCTCATAATTTTTCAATATTTCCGAGAGATCCTCCCAGCCGCGTGCCGTCACGAACTGCTTTTCCTCTCCGTCCGCATGGATCTGATAAAAATGATCCTTTTTCAGATTCAGATAGGAAAGGATTGCTCCGTGCACCTCCTGCTCCCAGGCGTATGCCATCCACGCTTCCAGATCCGGCTCCAGATCCAGTCGGCGCACACGGTCAAGCGTCACGATGTCAAACTCCCGGACCGATTTATTGTATTCCGGTGGATTTCCCGCTGCGACGATCATCCATCCGTCCGGCACCGTATGACTTCCGAATTTTTTATTCTGCAGAAACTGCAGCATCGTCGGTGCAAGCGTCTCGGAGGCGCAGTTGATCTCATCGATAAAAAGGATACCCTCTCTTTTCCCGGTTCGCTCCATGCAGTCGTACACCGATGCAATGATCTCGCTTAAGGTATATTCCGTCACACTTACTTCCTGTCCGTCATACGTTCTCGTCACAATCTTCGGCAGACCGACTGCGCTCTGTCTTGTATGATGCGTGATCGTGTAAGCAACAAGCCCGACGCCGCACTGCGCCGCAATCTGTTCCATGATGGCCGTCTTTCCGATTCCCGGAGGTCCCATCAGCAGAATCGGCCGTTGTCTCGTCACCGGAAAACAATAATTTCCCGTCGCGTCTTTTCTGTGATACGCCTGCAGCGTATGGATAATCTCATCTTTTGCATCCTGTATATTCATAACCTGTTTTTTCCGCCTCCTTGTTCCGTCAAAATGGATATTCTCAGCCAGCCTGGTCAGATGTACATCCTTTGCACCCAGTCCGGCGTATAAATCTGCCGTTTGCTTTTTCCAAGTGAAACAAATGCTGTCTCATACTCCGGCCGCTGCTCCGGGTAAATGCCGTCTCCATCTGTAAAATAAATCAGTGCTCTCAGATTTTTAAGCGCCCGTTTCTGCTTCAGCTTTTCTATATACCCAAATACCGGCCGGAAATCCGTGCCGCCGCGCCCTTGTATCTCCACGTATTTTCCGCACATCTCCCAGTCACTGCGCGATGTAATATGCGTTACATTCTGAATGCAGCAATCACACTGAATCAGGTAAACATTCATCTTTTCAAAAAAATTCTCTTTTTCCGACAGAATCGCATACGTCTCCGCCAGAAACTGCTCCACCATCTCCGAGGTGCACGAGCCGGACGTATCAATCGCAATCACAAGTTCCTCCAGCCGATTCACCTCGCTGTATTCCAGCGGCTCAATCAGTGGAATATTGCCGTAATGTTCCATCCCATAGCTGTAATAAATATAGTCAAAGCCCGACTGATCCAGCTTGAGTTCTTCACGCAGCACCGCAAACTGACGCAGGAACTTCCGGTAATCTCCCCTGCTCTTTTTCGTAATTTCCAGCGTCTCCTGAAAGCTTCCGCTCCCGCTGCCTGTCGATGTACCGCCTGTGCGGCTGCCTCCGCTCCCGGATTCTTTCCGGATTTTTTCCCATTTTCTGCGAACTTCCGCCTGCTGTTCTTTCGGAACCTTCCACAGACTGTGATCATCAAAACAAAAAGCCGCCTCCATCTGCCCGGGTGAGTATGGAAACACGCCGTTTTGCAGTGATTCATAAACTGACTCCGCGGATGCCGCACGCCCTTTAAGCTGCTGCCATACATCGCGGCGAATTTCTTCTATCTCTTTCATTTTTTCTGCCTGCGACCATCTTAAATTGGGGTCTTTTTTTATACTTTGGTGATCCTTTTCCTTGTTTAAACTGCATTTTTCATTCCTTTGCTGATTTCCCTTCGCCACCTGACTGCTTTTTTCTTCAATTGGACTTTTTGTTTTCTCGCATTTCCAGGCTAAATGTTTCTCGCCTGATTCCTGCCGTTCTCCGCTCCCGCTGTTAAAGTGGCAGCTATTTCCCCATTTTTTCATTTCCCGCTCCACAATCTGCTCCACAGTAATATCGCACGCCAGATTCCACAGCCGTCCCTCATACTGCTGCGGTTTTTGCAGATGAAAATACATGCAATGCAACAGAAGGTGAAAATAACCGCGCAAAACCTTCTGTGGACTCTCTGCGTACGCTTCGATCAGAAATTGCGACGAAAAAAAGAGGCTGCTGCCATCTGTCCCAGCCGTCTCTGCCCGTCTGGAAGGTTCCATCGAAAGTGCCGCAAATGCAAGATCCATCTGCGGATACTGTGCATACAGCTCGCTGCGGCAGTAGTTCAGGATACGCAGTCCGAGATGTTCTTTCGATGAAACCGCTGTCTTTTTTATGCTGTGTTCGCTTTTTTTTATGCTGTATTCGCTCTTTTTTTCTTCCATTTCCACTCTTTCTGTAAAGCGGACATTCGCAATCCGCTTCGCTACTTGCTCATGAACGCAGCCGCTTAGTGCTCCGCGCAATTGAATCAGGGGACTTGCTTGACTCGGTCAAATCTCAAAATCTCGATCCTTATATCCATACTTTTCTGCTTTTACACGCATCAGCCGGATCACCGCCGAAAGCCGCCCTTCCTCCTGTGCCTTCACGATCAGCTCCTCCAGAATTTCAGCGCCAAACCAGCCCAGTTTCTGCAGTTTTTCCATTTCATTGATCCTGTTTTCCTTCAAAAGTGCCTGCAGCGCAGGGCGAATCCGTTTTTTCAGATAAGCTGCATACTCTCCTTTTCGCTCCGCTGTGATTCCCGCTTTCTCTTCCTCAAAAAATCCGGCAAGCGCAGCCTGAAGCCGCAGCGTTTCCTGCTTCGTCGTTCTGAATTTCTGATAATTTTGTTCCGCCCTGATCTCAGCCGTTTCCTGTATTTCTCCCATCACTTTTCCAATTATTCTTTATCATTCCTATTCATTATTTGTCGCTTCCCCGATCCGGTTGTATACCGCCTTCGCATCGATCGTATGCAGCGGCTCGGTATCATGGCTACCCGGTGCGCCTGCGGTTACGAGAATGTACTCTCTTCCGTTTACCTGTGCAAGACTTGCCAGACAGAGCCCTGCCTCCTCCGTATAACCGGTCTTTCCGCCGAGGATCTCACCTCCGGTCACGGACGCGTCTCCGAGGCTCTGGAACATCGTGCTATAAAATGTAAATCCCTCCGGGTGCTGTGCGGTCGGTGCCACACTGTAGCTGTGCGCTGTAAAGATTTCCCGGAAGTCGCTGCTTTGCAGTGCATACTGCAGAAGCACTGCGATATCTCTGACGGTAGAGTAATGCTGCGCATCATGCAGTCCGGTACACGTCACAAAATGTGTGCTGCTCATGCCAAGCGCCTGTGCCTTTTCATTCATTCGCTGCACAAATGCGCTCTCCGACCCGTCAATCAAATCCGCCAGTGCAATGCAGCACTCCGCGCCGGATGGCAGAATCACACCGTAAAGAAGCTGCCGGACGCTTGCCTGCTCCCCGGCCTCAAACCCCGCCATCGACGCTCCTTCCTCATACAGCGTAGCATAAATCTCATATGGCATTGTAAGTATTTCATCCAGGCTGTTCACGCTCTCCATTGCGGTGACTGCCGTCAGAATCTTCGTCATGGATGCCGGATACATCTGCGTGTCCGCATTCTGCTCTGCGAGGACTTCTCCTGTTGAAGCATCCATCAGGATCGCATACGGGCTGTTCAGTGTATCCAGCTGCGCGGTCTCGGAAAATGTAATGTCCTGATCCGTATCCGCTGCTTCACCGGTACTGTTTCCGCTTTCATCGTCATCCGCACCGTCCGTTCTGCTCATATCCGTCCCGGCTTCTGTACTGCTCTCATCTGCTGCGGAATCAGTTCCATTTCCTGCTCCGTTTTCCTGCAGCCTTTCCGTAATTCTCCCATCGCTTCCGGCCTGTCCGCTGTCTGCCAAAGACCCGACATTCACCGTCTGTGCGTCACGCAATATAGAATGCACAATCCCCACTGCGCCGCCTCCAAGCACAAGCACTGCCACCACTGCTGCCGCGATCAGTCTTCTCCGCCTTTGCTGCTCCCGTTTTCTGCGAAGTGCACGCCTGCTCCGCCTCCGTTCTTCCTCTGTCATGCGCTCCTGCTGTGCATCCCGCTGGTTTTCCCATCTTTCCACCTGCTCTGCCTCCCGTCCTGTGTTTCCCTGTAGCGTGTGTCAAACCGGACATTTCCATATTTTTTCGTAATTTCCTGTTTTCATTTTCCACTTTTTCGATTACACTGATTCTGCTGCTGATTTTACCCTGAAACGTGTGCTGGTCTTTGAACGCAGATAAGCATTCCCCCGCTTCAAGTGCGCAAAGTACTAAGCGGACTGCGAATGTCCGCTTTACATTCCCGCTTTACAGCTTTTTGAATTATATCCATTTTCGGCGTTTTATGCAAGTCGGATCCCGTTTTTCCGCTCCTTCCGTTATACTTATGAATCCGCTTTGGTTTTTCCAACATCTGCCAGACAATGTTAACCCAATAACATACCTGTTATTATTTTATAGAAAGGATTTTCCCATAATGAGTAAGAAAAAGCCGCGCAACACCAAAAGCAAAATCATCGCCGCCGCCTGGAAACTCTTTTATGAACAGGGCTATGAAGAGACGACGCTGGAAGAGATCATCCTCGAATCCGGCACTTCGAAAGGTTCTTTTTATCACTATTTCGATGGAAAAGACGCACTCCTCGAATCGCTCTCCTTCCTCTTTGATGAAAAATACGAGGAACTGGAGCCACAGCTTGCGCGTTTCGAGACATACTTTGAACAGCTTATCTTTCTGAATCAGGAACTGTTCACCATGATCGAAAATACAATCGCGATCGATCTGCTCTCCCGCCTGCTCTCCACCCAGCTCATCACACGCGGCGAGCGTCACCTGCTTGACCGCAGCCGTTTTTATTACCGGCTTCTGCGGCGCATCTGCCTTGCCGGGCAGGAAAGCGGTGAATTCCGCACGGATTTTACGGTCAATGACCTCGTCAAACTGTACGCGATCTCCGAGCGTGCTCTGCTCTACGACTGGTGCATCTGCGGCGGGGAATATTCCCTTCGCAGCTACGGCGACCGTATGATGCCGCTCTTCCTCTCGAAGATCCGGGCAGAAAAATTTCTTTAATTTTTTATATTAGTATTTCTTTTAGTCTATTTTTCTTCCTGTTGTTTTTTTCTTTTATTTTCTATATTTTCAGGCTTCATTTATTTTTTATTCTATTTTAAGTATGAACTTTGTTCTGTATTGTAGTCTGTTTTTTTTCGTGCTATACTCGCGGAAATGCGGCAGTATAACAGCCGTCAGATGTGCTCCTGCGATCTTTCTGTGCCTGTTTTTTTTCAGCTGTACCCGAATTTCTGAGACGTACACAGTGTGTATGATGATGAAATCGTGATGCGGCTGACAGAAACTCGATCCAACAATAAATACAGGAAAGACTCCAAGAGTACATTTCATACAGGAGGAGGAAAAAATTTATGAACGCTTCTATTACCGGAATTCTGGTCGTGATCGTCGCTTATCTGATTTTTATGATCGTGATCGGATACTACTGTTCCAAAAAGACAAATGATGTCGGCGACTTTTTCTTAGGCGGCCGCAAGCTCGGACCGATCGTCACCGCAATGAGCGCCGAAGCTTCTGACATGAGCAGCTGGCTTCTGATGGGGCTGCCTGGTGTGGCTTATCTCTCCGGAATCGCAGATGCCGGATGGACCGCAATCGGTCTGGCAATCGGCACCTACCTGAACTGGCTGATCGTTGCCAAAAGGCTGCGCCGCTATACTGTGAAGGCCGGAAACGCGATCACACTGCCGGAATTTTTCTCCAACCGCTACCGCGATAAGAGCCACGTGCTGATGGCGATCTCCGCAATCCTGATCGTGATCTTTTTCGTTCCGTACACCGCATCCGGCTTCGCAGCCTGCGGAAAGCTCTTTTCCACTCTCTTTGATATTCCGTACATCCCGGCCATGCTTTTCAGTGCCGTGATCATCGTTGCCTACACCGCACTCGGCGGCTTTCTCGCCGCAAGCACAACCGACCTTGTCCAGAGTATTGTCATGACACTGGCACTTCTGATCGTTGTCTTCTTCGGCATCAGCCAGGCAGGCGGACTGGACATGGTTCTTACAAACGCCGAAAGCCTTGCAGGCTACATGAGCATGTTTTCCACACACGACGCAGCTACCGGCACAGCCGTTCCGCACAGTGCACTGACAATCGCATCCACGCTGGCCTGGGGGCTTGGATATTTCGGTATGCCGCATGTGCTGCTTCGTTTTATGGGGATTGAAAATGAAAACAAGCTGAAGTTTTCCAGAAGAATCGCTACGGTATGGGTGGTCATTTCCATGTTTGTCGCTATTTTTATCGGTATTATCGGTTACAGCATGTCAAAAGCGGGTGTCATCTCTGTCTTAAATGGTTCCTCGGAATCAGAAACACTGATCATTAAAGCAGCGCTGCTGCTCTCCAATCACGGTGTCCTTGCTGTCGTCATGGCCGGCCTGATTCTCTCCGGAATCCTTGCCTGCACGATGTCAACTGCGGACTCCCAGCTGCTTGCAGCGGCTTCCAGCGTTTCCCACAACCTCATCGGTGACTGCTTCGGCGTAAAGCTGTCTCAGAAAGCATCCATGCTTCTGGCCCGCCTCACCGTCATCGGAATCGCAGTGGTCGGTGTTTTCCTTGCACGCGACCCGGATTCCTCTGTTTTCAAGATCGTCTCCTTTGCCTGGGCAGGATTTGGTGCAAGCTTCGGACCGATCGTCCTGTTCTCTCTTTTCTGGAAACGGACGAACCGCGCCGGTGCGCTTGCCGGTATGCTGACCGGCGGCGTTATGGTCTTCGTCTGGAAATACCTCATTGCTCCGATGGGCGGAATCCTCTCGATTTACGAACTGCTTCCGGCATTTCTGTGCTCCTGCCTTGCGATCATCGTATTCAGCCTGCTCACACCGGCTCCATCCCGCGAAATCGTCGAAGAATTTGAGAGCGTCTGACCGTCTTTTGGTTGCAAAAAGCTCCTATGCAGAGTATAATGAGATACTTGAGAAAAGCTAAAGCAAAGGATGGTATACCATGACACAGTCAAGAACACACACCTGCGGTGAGCTTCGTCTTTGCGATGCAGGCAAAGAAGTAACACTCGCCGGCTGGTATGAAAATTTACGAAGAGTAAGCAAGAATCTCGGCTTTTTGATTCTGCGTGATTTCTACGGAACCACACAGATCGTCATCGAGACCGAGGAAATGATGGAGCAGATTGCCGGTGTCAATACGGAATCCACAATCTCCGTTTCCGGTGTAGTCCGTGAGCGCTCCAGCAAAAACCCGAATCTGCCGACCGGCGAGATTGAGGTTGTGCCGACAAAGATTACCGTACTCGGCAAATGTATCTACAATGAGCTTCCGTTTGAGATCAACCGTTCCAAGGAAGCAGACGAAAATGCACGTCTGAAATACCGTTATCTGGATCTACGCAACCCGGCAGTCAAGGAGAAAATCGTTCTTCGCTGCAACGTTGTCGCAGAGCTGCGCCGCAGCATGATGGAGCACGGATTCCTGGAGATCACGACTCCGATCCTGACCTGTTCCTCTCCGGAGGGTGCAAGAGACTATCTTGTTCCGTCCAGAAATCATCCGGGCAAGTTTTATGCGCTGCCGCAGGCTCCGCAGCAGTTCAAGCAGCTGCTGATGACCTCCGGTTTTGACCGTTATTTCCAGATCGCACCGTGCTTCCGCGATGAGGATGCACGTGCTGACCGTTCTCCGGGAGAGTTCTATCAGCTCGATATGGAGATGGCATTCGCTTCCCAGGAAGATGTCTTCGCAGTCCTTGAGGACGTACTTCCGCCGGTATTTGAAAAATTCGGCACCTACAAAACCGCATCCCGCGCTCCGTTCCGCCGCATCTCCTACAATGACGCGATGGAGATCTACGGTACGGACAAGCCGGATCTGCGCATCGACCTCACCGTTCAGGACGCAACTGCATGCATGGCAGACTGCGGATTCGGACCGTTTGAGGGCGCTGTCGTAAAGGCAGTCAAGGCAGACGGCTTCAAGGGCACAAGAAAAGTCATCGACAAGATGATGGCTGACATCGAAGTTCAGTCCGGCAACAAGGCTTACTGGTTCAAGGTCGATGAAAACGGCGCTCTGACCGGCGGCATCGCAAAGTTCCTTCAGGAACGCGCAGATGCAGTCAAGGAAGCACTCGGACTGAAAAACGGCGATTTCGTCGGCGTATGCGCAGGCAAAAAGCAGGCTGCCCAGAAGACAGCCGGAGTGCTCCGCAAATACCTCGGCGCTGCTGCAGAAGGCCATATGAAGACCGACTGCTATGAATTCTGCTGGATCGTAGACTTCCCGATGTATGAGATCGGTGAGGAGTCCGGCGAGCTGGAATTCTGCCACAACCCGTTCTCCATGCCGCAGGGCGGTCTTGATGCACTTGAGAACAAGGATCCGCTCGATATCTATGCATATCAGTACGATCTGGTCTGCAACGGCGTAGAGCTCTCCTCCGGTGCAGTCCGCAACCACGATCCGGAGATCATGGTCAAGGCATTCAAGCTTGTTGGCCTTGGTGAGGACGATGTGAAAGCAAAATTCCCGGCTATGTACAACGCATTCTGCTACGGTGCTCCGCCACACGCAGGTATCGCTCCTGGCGTAGACCGTATGGTCATGCTGCTTGCCGGTGAGGACAGCATCCGTGAGATTATCCCGTTCCCGATGAACAAGACAGCACAGGATGTCATGATGGGCGCACCGTCAGCTGTTGATCCGAAACAGCTCTCAGATGTACACATCAAGCTGGATCTCCCGGAAAAGAAAGAAGATTAAAATCAACACAGGATAACAGATAAGAAGGGCGTCGGTTCCACTTTTCTAAATGGAACCGACGCCCTTTTTGCCTTCGGATACTTTTATTCTGTCTCTGCCAGCATACGTTCCAGCTTCGCGTTCGCATCCTCATATCCCAGGAAGCAAATCCCGTGGATTCCAAGCTTTTTTGCCCCCTCCACGTTTTCCGCCAGATCGTCAAGGAAGACGCATTCCTGCGGCCTTAAGCTGTATTTTTCCAGAAGGCAGCGGTAGATCCGCTCATCCGGCTTCACGCATTTGACATAGCCGGAAACGACTCTCCCGTCTGTGTATGGCAGGAAAGTGAAATGCGGACTGTGGATCTCGAACAGTCCAACCGGGTAGTTTGAGAGCAGATACACGTGGTATCCCCGCTCTTTTAACCCCTTCAGCCAGTCCGCCGCATACGGAAGTGACTTTACAAGCTTCCCCGTTTCTTCTGCGAAGAAGCGTTCAAAATCAGCCAGATAACGCTGCGGCACGCGGCTGCGCATCGCCTCGATCACCTCTGCTTCCTCCATCACACCGCGGTCCAGCTCGACCCAGTACGGGCCACGCACCGTCGCGTCGAGAATCACATTTACTTCTGTTTCATCCAGTCCCATCTCTTCCAGAACTTCCCTGGGGCGAAAGCTCGCCAGTACATTTCCGATATCGAAGATAATATTTTTTATCATACATCCTCCTTTTTCCGGTCAAAACATTACCAACCCTTCAGTAATGTTCTGGCTGTTCTTTTCTATCACAAAAATCTCCTTGACTGCTGCAGCTCGTATGTAAAACGGACATTCGCAATCCGCTTCGCTACTTGCTCCGCGCAACCACGCAGGGGACTTGCTTGACTCGGTTAAAATTTCCTCTGCCGACATATCTCAGCTCGCGTTGCTCGCCGCGATCTTCACCTTGCTCCACAGGTTCGCGATCAGCTTTCTCGTATTTTCGTTGTATTCGAATACTTCATCGTTTGGATTTCCGGAGCGCGGCACATAGGCATTGATGCCCTCGTAATCTCCACCTTCGCCGGAAAGCGTATCCATTACCTCCTGGTTTGCCGAGCTATAGCCAACAAAGCTTGAGTTATCATACGCACCCTCGTAATCGCTTGCAAAATTAATAAACTCATGTGCAAGGTCCGGATTCTTTGCATTTGCCGGAATTACCATGGCATCTGACCACAGATTCGTTCCGCTCTCCGGCAGATAGTAACCCATGTCCTCATTTTCTGACATGACGTACGTCGCATCACCGGAATAGATCAGCCCGAGCGCCTTACGTCCCTGTGCCATATTGTCGATGATCTCATCTGTCACGATCTCCGGATCCATTGTCTGTACACATTCCACAAGCCACTCGTAGGCTGCCTGCAGCTCGCCCTCATTCTCCGTATTCATGGAATAGCCAAGCGCTTTTAATGCCATCATAAAGGAATCCCGTTCTGAATCATACAGATAGATCTGGCCTTTGTATTTCTGGTCTTTGAAAATGTCAAAGCCTTCCCGCTCCAGATCCTCCAGATCAACCTTCGTTTTGTCATATACAATGCCGACACTTCCCCAGAAATACGGGATTGAATATTCATTTCCAGGATCGTACGGCAGTCCCACGACATCCTCACACAGCTTGTCAAGGCAGTCCAGCTTGCTGTGATCCAGCTTCTGCAGATATCCCTCCTGAATAAGCCTCTGGATCATATAATCACTTGGAACCAGAATATCATAGGATTCGCCGTTTGCAACTTTGATGTACATCTGCTCATTCGAATCAAAGTTTTCCATCACAACCTTTGCGCCGGTCTTTTCCTCGAACTCCCGCAGGATATTTTCACCGGTATACTCACCCCAGTTGTAAACGTGCAGTGTCTGCCCGGCATACGGAAGGACAGAATCTTTTTTACCAAGACGCACTATCAGAACGATTGCAGCCACCGCCACAACTGCCGCTGCAATTGGAACAATCTGCTTTTTCCGGCTGATCTCAGTCTTCTTTTCCCGTTTTGCCATCACAAGCGGCGCCACGTTGATCAGAAGCAGCACCAGTGTGATGATCACAACCACCAGTGTCGAGATCGCATTGATACTCGGATTGACACGCTTGCTCATCGTGTAGACGGTGATGCTCAGGTTCTTCACACCGCCGCCGGTCACGAAATAGGAAATAATGAAATCATCGACTGACATCGTAAATGCGATCAGCGCACCGGAAACGATGCCCGGCATGATCTGCGGCACAATGACCTTTGTCAGCGCACGCCACGGTGTCGCACCGAGATCCATCGCCGCATCCGCAAGGTTCGGATCCAGAGAGCGGATCTTCGGCATGACCGAGAGCATAACGTACGGAATACAGAATGCGATATGTGCAAGCAGCATCGTCACGTAACCTTTTTCCACCCGGAATGTGATGAACAGCAGCATGAAGCCGATTGCCGTCACAATCTCCGGGTTCATCATCGGCAGATTGTTGACCTGCTCCATCAGCCTCTGGATAATCTTTTTTGATTTGGAAAGGCCGATCGCAGAGATTGTTCCGACGATCGTGGAAACTGCTGTCGCGATCAGCGCAATGCTGAATGTCGTGGACAGGGATTCCATCATCGTGTGCGATTCCATCATATGTTTATACCAGCGCAGGGAAAAACCGGTAAAGCTGGTCAGTGATTTTCCTGAATTGAAGGAAAAGATGACCATATACACGATCGGAAGGTAAAAAAACACAATCACAAGCGCCATCAGAATCGTTCCAAAGGTCCTTTTTTCTTTTTTCACCGGTCTACTCCTCCTTTCCGCCGTTGTTGCGGATCTCTACTCTGCGCACAGCCATCATCAGAAGCATCATGATAACTGCCATGATCATCGAGATTGCACTTCCGAAGTTCCACTCGCCTACCGTAATGAACTGATTCTCGATCAGGTTGCCGATCAGGAAATACTGGCCGCCGCCGAGCAGCTTCGGAATAAAGAACGAGCTGACTGCCGGCAGAAAGACGAGCGTAATGCCGTTGATGACACCCGGCAGTGACATCGGAAGCGTCACCCTGACAAAGGTCTGGCGCGGATTTGCTCCCAGATCGGAGCTTGCCTCCAGCAGGGAATGATCCATCTTGCAAAGTGACGTATTGATCTGCAGCACCATAAACGGCAGGAAATTGTACACCATGCCAAGCAGCACTGCTCCCTCCGTATAAAGCAGCTCCCCGCCGCCAAGGCCTATGAGGGAAAGAAGCCGCTGGATCAGACCTCCCTCACTGAGCAGTCCAATCCACGCATACGTACGCACCAGCATGTTGATCCACATCGGGATCGTGATGACGAGCACAAGCAGATTCTGTATTTTTTCGCTGCTTCTTGAGATGAAATAGGCGATCGGATAGCCAAGCAGCAGACAGATCACCGTCGTTTTCAGTGCGATCAGAAGAGAGCGCCACAAAACGATCAGAAAATCCGGATCCGTGAAAAATTTTGCATAATGCTCCAGAGTAAAGGTAAAGGAGATAATGCTGTTTCCCTGCTCCGTTACCGAATAGAGCGCAATCAGCCCCATCGGCAGAATCAGCATCATCACGGCCCATGCAATGTAGGGCACTGCAAGCTGTGAAAATCGTTTCATTTAGTACACCATCCTTGACATAACGTGAAGATCTTCCGGGAAGAAGGTCAGGCCGACCTCCGCACCCACCTCTGAGTAATCGGTTGTGTGGATCTTGAATTCGCGTCCCTCTGTGGAGAATATAATCTGATAAACGCCCTCTTTGATATTTTCCGGTTCAAAATCATAATCCACGTAAATGTCCACGCTCTGCTCCTCGTCACTCAGCTTCCAGCCCTGCGCATTTGCCCAGGTCTTCAGGTCAGTGTCGAGCGCCTGCGACTCTTTGATCTCATCGACAGTCTTCGTGAAGCTGAATGCCATGACACCCTCGTTGGCCTTCTCGTTCTTTACAAATGGCTGGTTCACGACAAAAATCTTCCGCTCGATCACCGTGCCTGCGGCAGTCGAGAAACGCACCGGATACTCGCCGACTTCCGGTCTGATATCATACTCGATCTTTGCAATGGAAATATAATCGTCCGTCTCCGGATTCCATGCCTGCGCATTCGCACGTGCGATGACTTCCTTATCATCAAGTACCGGCACATCCTCGATATCCACGTAAAAGTTTCCGGCACTCATTTTCTCTTTTCCGCCGTCTCCGGTCACATCCTGGTTCTTGACTACGCTCATATTTACCGTGACGCTCGTACCAGGTACCGTCTCGACCATGATCTCGTAGTGCACGCCCTTAAAGAGCACGCTGAGCACCTCTCCGGTCATCTTTCCATCTTCCGGCTTCACGATATCGATGTCCTCCGGACGGATGACAACATCCACCGGCTCATTTGGCTTAAATCCAAAATCTACACAGTCAAACGTAATGTCATCGAACCGTACTTTATAATCCTCCGGCATAACGCCCGGGATAATATTGCTCTCTCCGATAAAGTTTGCCACATAGCGGTTCGCCGGTTCATTATAAATCTCCTCCGGTGTACCGATCTGCTGAATCTCGCCGCCCTTCATGACCACAATCTTATCTGACATCGTCAGCGCCTCTTCCTGATCGTGTGTGACAAAAATAAACGTGATACCGACCTCCTGCTGGATCCGCTTCAGCTCGTACTGCATCTCTTTTCGCAGCTTCAGGTCAAGCGCCGCCAGCGGCTCATCGAGCAGCAGTACCTTCGGCTCATTTACCAGTGCGCGTGCGATCGCCACTCTCTGCTGCTGGCCGCCGGAAAGCAGCGTCGTATTTTTCTTTTCAAATCCTTCCAGACCGATCAGCTTGAGCATCTTCATGACCTTCTGGTCAATGATGTCTTTACTCATTTTTTTAATTTTCAATCCAAAAGCGATATTTTCATACACATTCAGATGCGGGAAAAGTGCATATTTCTGAAAAACCGTGTTCAGCTCGCGCTCATACGGCGGCTTTTTGCTGATCTCTTCCCCGTCAAAAATTACCTGTCCCTCGTCCGCATCCAGGAATCCTCCAAGAATCCGAAGAAGCGTCGTCTTGCCGCAGCCGCTCGGTCCGAGCAGCGTCACAAATTCCTTCTCGTTGATGTCCAGATTGACACCCTTTAATACAATCTGGCCGTCAAAACTTTTGACAATATTCCGAAACTCGATCAGTTTCTTTTCTTTCATCTTCCTTTTCTCCTTCCGTAACCCTGGTCAGCAGAACTTCATAGTCCGCTTTGCTGCCTGCTCATCTACAAAAAACTCCGGCATGGTCAGATTCCGTTCCACCTGCGACAGAAATCCCTTGGTAAGCTCACTGCGCGATGCCAGATCCCCAAGCGTAAGATCATTCTGCAGCCGCAGCTCTCTCCAGCTGTTTTTCTGCCCCGGTTAAACAGCTGCTTCCCTGTGTCCGACGTTTCCCTTCTCCGGAAGCCACCTGCGCAGTAAATCACTTAGCACCTTCATGTCGATCGGCTTCGTCACATGGTCGTTCATGCCGCTCTCGATCGCTTCCAGAATGTCATTCTGAAAGACATTTGCCGTCATTGCAATGATCGGAAGCTGATCGGTATACCGTTTCCCCGCATTTCGGATTTTTCTTGTTGCCTCATAACCGTTTAACACCGGCATCTGAATATCCATAAATACAAGCTCATAATAATAGTCCGGCCGACGCACAATGCTTTCAATTGCTTCCTGTCCGTTCTGCGCTGTTTCCACCACCAGTCCGATCTCTGAGAGCAGTTCACAGGCAATCTCACGATTCAGCTCATTATCCTCTGCCAGCAGGATTCTGTGTCCGTCAAAGCGGACTTCCTCTTCTGTCTCGATTTCTCCTGCCCTCTCCTGTGTAAGTGCAAACTGCAGCAGCACCGTAAAGGTACTTCCCTGCCCCTGTACACTCTGCACCTCAATGCTTCCTCCCATCATATCAATCACTGATTTTACAATAGAAAGTCCAAGACCGGTTCCCTGCGTGACATTCGTCATGCTGTTGTCCTCTCTGGAAAATGGCTGGAACAACTGTTTCTGAAATTCCTTCGACATGCCGATTCCATTATCCCGGATGATAAAGCGATAGCTGCCATATCCTTCTTTGCTAAGTGACACCTGCTCTGCGAGCAGCTCGACCCGGCCTCCGTCCGGCGTATACTTCACTGCGTTTGCTGTCAGATTCGTCAAAATCTGGCGCAGCTTCACCGGATCAGCCAGCACCTGCCCATGGCGGATGCCGCCAACGATCACCTCAAACTGCTGATGCTTTCTCTCTGCATCCGTGCGGCACACTTCTCCCACCGCATCGACCAGTTCAGGAAGCGACAGTGCCTCTTCCTTGAGCTGTGCGCTTCCGCTCTCGATTTTCGCCATATCCAGTACTTCGTTGATCAGTCCAAGCAGCTGTTTTGAAGATTCCTCGATCTTCCGCAGACAGTCCCCCACACGTGCGGTATTATCCAGATGCTTTCTGGCAATCTGGGTCATTCCCATAATACCATTCATCGGTGTACGGACATCGTGCGACATGCTCGTCAGAAACAGGCTTTTCGCGCGGTTGGCATGCTCTGCCGTATCGTACGCTTCCTTCATGGCCTGCTTCAGCTGCTCACTTCTGCTTCTTGTGTCATGAACATCCTGTAAAATCACGATCATCTGGTTCGGAATCACGTTGATCTCATCTGTCTGGACAAACTGAAAACGTACCCAGCGCATCATGTGCTCCGTGCGGATACGCAGTTCCGTCTCATAGCTTCCGCTCTGCTCTGAAAACGATTTCGCCAGCGCCTTCAGGCGAAGCTTATAGCGGACTTTCTCCCAGTCCGACGCATCTGCCGCAGGTGCCAGACAGTTCTGCAGAAAATCCTCATACCTTCCGTTCTCCAGATGCGCAAACAAACCGCTCTTTCCACGGTATGTCACCGTATAGTCCCCGTTTCGCATATTGACAGAAAGGATCAAAAGCGAGTTGCGTGCCAGCGCCCGGATCACGCTGCGGTTTTCCCGTCCACTCTCGTGCAGGATGCCAAGCAGTTCTTCCTGGTCATCCAGCTCCGTCTGTTTCCAGCGCTCCTGCAGATGTTTCTCCTGTTCTTCATCGCAGGGTTCCATCATGCCCCAGAAAATCTCATAGTACGTACGAATACGTCCTGCCTCCAGAAGATACGTCAGTTCATCCTGCAGTGCCGCATCCCCCTCCAAAAGTTCGATCAGTTCCTGACAATACAGTGTGCCTTTTCCAAGGCTGAATTCTTCCAGACACTGCGCAAAATTCTTTGCCGTACCGTAGCTTCTCCCAATGAAATCCGTCGCTGCGTCCAGACAGTCACTGATCCGAAGAATCTCAATCAGCATCCGATCCGGACTCGCACAGTTGTCAAAGTCCTTCGGATAACCCATTTTCCCATCCCAGGACTTGTGGTGTCCCAGTATCATATCACGGTATTTCTGCATCGACGGAATTTTTTCAAGTACTTTTGTTCCAGCCTTCGGATGTTCATAAATCCGCTTTTTTTCACGGCTTGTAAGGCGGCGCGACTGCTTGTTGATAATCTCCGCGATCTGAAGCTTTCCGATATCGAACAGCTTTGCAGACTCTTCCATAAAATTGAAAAATTTCTCCGGCTGCTCCAGCACCTCCATCACGCTTGTACAGCCAAGTGCACCGACCAGCAGCTCCGGCTTCTTTTTCAGAACCGTATCCAGAATCCGGTGCGAAATTTTATCTACCATGGACGCATGGATCAGCGTAATCTCATCTCGGTTCATCAGGATATTCGTCAGGATCTTCGAGCCTTCCTCATCGTCCGCGAACATTTCCAGAAGTCCGCACAGCGAACGGTACATCACGTCGTTGACAAATGCTGCGTTTCCCGCACGCGGCACTCTTCGCAGTACCTGAATGTACTGATTGATACATTCCTTTCCCAGATTCGGATCACCCTCATACTCTTTTTCATAATATTTCAGGCTGTAAATAATGTTCGTCAGGTGATTGACCGCCACCTGAAACAAACGGCTGTCCGTGAAATCAGCATCCTCCTCATCCATCGTATCATGCTCCACGCTGTAATCGCAGAACCTCTTATAGTCCTCCACAAACTCTGTGAACGACATTTTTCCGGAGAAAAAAAGATACCGGTGGTAATTACAGTAAATCTCATCCGGCACCTCATACGGCTGACATCCCTCATCGAGATAACTCTGGTAATAGCTTCCGAGCTCTTTTCCCGCCCGCTCCAGAAGCTCCGGATCGACCGTGTCCCGCTCACTCGCAATCATATAGTTGCCAAGCAGATCATAATTCAGCTCCTCCATGATCTGCTTAAAATCAAAGCGGCCACCATCAAGCGCTACCACTCGTTCATCCGTATAAAACGCAATCGCACGCTCCATTTCTTCCAGGATCCCTTTCGGCCCGATCATCCCGAAATTGAACAGCACAACCGGATAATTATAATAAGAATAGAGAATCCTTTTCCGTACCTCAAAATCCTCGATCTCAAAGTACCGGCTGCTCAGCTTCTGCAGCTTCCGATAGCACTGTGCACTCCGTTTTCCGTTCTCCACGCCTGAACTGCGGTTGTAAATGCTGCCGATCATGTTGATCGTCCAGATGTAGTCGTTTAAATGATCCGTTTTCTCAAAGTACGGCTCCAGCTGTTCTACGACCTCACGCATCGCCAGATCATCCATATATCCTTCCTGATCTGCCTGAATAATCTGGTGCAGGAACTCTTCTGCCAGTTCGTCGCTTAAAATGTCCCCGTTTTCCAGAAACGGACGGACGTACATATTCAGAAGCGCCTCGTTTTCGATATAAAGGCTGCGCATCACCCGTGATTTTTTCTTCAGGTTATCAATCCACTCCTCCTGATCCTTCACCTGCAGAAGCCGTGCGATGACCTGTTCTTCTTTTTTCAGATTTTTCTTATATCGATCATAAAAATGGATAATATCATTTTTTGTAAGCATCGCTTCTGCCTCCGGCTCTTCGCCCGTTTTATTCCTGTACCGCCTGCTTTGGCGTTTTTTCTCTTTTTATTCTGACGCTACATTCTTTTATTATATCGTTTCTTTCATCTTCATACAAGTGTGATTCCGATTTTTGTATCCTTTTGTCTGTTCAAAGACAGTAACCTTTTATCCAGCTCTGAACAGTTATCGAATCGCAGACATAAAAAACTCCCCGCAAAATCTTCTTTACGGGGAGCCTTACCTGCTCTTGTATTTTTATTTTTCAATGTGTTTCTTCGCTGCGAAGAAGTCCTTTGTCTCCTTTACAACGACACCGCTTAATGCAAACAGAGCAATCATGTTCGGGATGGCCATCAGACCGTTGAAGATATCTGCGATCGTCCATACCGCACTTACTGTCATGTACGGTCCGATAAATACTGCAAAGATATACAGCCAGCGGTAAGTGAGGATTGTCTTCTTATGGCCATTTGTCAGGTACTCCAGACAGCGCTCGCTGTAGTAATCCCATCCGAGAATTGTTGTGAATGCAAAAAATACCAGACAGATCATCAGAACAAATGCCGATACCTGCGCCGGAATCGGAATTCCGTTCTGGAATGCATACGTTGTCACCTGGACTCCCTCCAGTCCGTCTACCTGCCATGCACCGGTCACAACAATGGAAAGTCCGGTCAATGTACAGATAATGATTGTATCAATAAAGGTACCGGTCATGCTTACAAGACCCTGACGTACCGGCTCCTTGCTCTGCGCTGCAGCTGCTGCAATCGGAGCACTTCCAAGTCCTGCCTCATTTGAGAAGATACCACGTGCCACACCTTTCTGCATTGCCACGATCATACTTCCGACAATACCGCCTGTCACTGCGGACGGATTGAACGCACCCTTTACTACAGTCACAATCGCTGCCGGAATGTGTGTAATGTTCAGCAGGATCAGCGCTACACTAAATACAAAATAAATCACAGCCATAAACGGAACGATGATCTGGCTGACTGTCGCAATTCGTTTTAATCCTCCAATCAGGATTGCGCCAACACAGAAAGCCAAAATCAAAGATGCGATTACAACCGCCCAGGAATACGTGCCAAGGAACGGAAGTGTCACACAGTTTGTTTTATTCGGATCAAAAAAGTTCTGGATTGCACTGGAAATACCGTTTACCTGGCTGAAGGTACCGATACCGAACAGACCAACACAGACGCCAAAGAAAGCAAAGATTTTTGCAAGCCATTTCCACTTTGCTCCCATGCCACGCTCAATGTAGTAGAACGGTCCGCCGAGGCTATGCCCATCTTCTGCAACCACACGGTATTTGACTGCCAGAAGACCTTCTGCATATTTCGTTGCCATTCCAAAAAACGCAGCTACGATCATCCAGAACAGTGCCCCCGGTCCGCCTGCACAGACAGCAGTCGCCACGCCGACAATGTTTCCGGTACCGATCGTCGCGCTCAGTGCCGTACAAAGTGCTGCAAAGCTGGAGATCTCACCGTCTCCCTCTTCTTCATTTTTAAACATCCACTTCAGCGCCAGCGGCAGCCTGCGCATCTGAAGAAGTCCAAGACGTGCAGTCAGAAGAATGCCTCCTGCCAGGATCAGTACCATAAGCGGTACACCCCACACAAGATCATCGACCTTTACCAGAAACTGATTTACCATGTTCCACATACCCAAATCTCTCCTCTTCTCAAGTTATTATAACTGAAGAGCCAAATAAATTTTATAAAACCTCCTTAAAAACGCAGGCGTTTTACGTTCGTTTTATCAAATTTTTCGTGTCTCTGTTCAGTTATCTGTTTTGCAACATAACAATACGGGAAATACAAAAGACCGTTCGAAAGAAGACGGAGAACTCCGCTTACATGGAACTGATAAGAATTGTCATAAAAAATCAAGCATCCTCTGTCCTTTTGCCTGAGAGATTCAAGACGCTGCGCGCCGTTTGCACCTTCGGCCCCTGTCTGATACAGGTGTCTCCAGAGAACGATCCATCTGCAGTTTTCTCCCGAAAACGGGAACCTGAGAGTTTTACTCCTTCGGCGGGCTTTCTCCTCTTTCCTGCAAACTTCTTCTCGTTTTGCTGTCACTGCCGTATACTATAACTCGTTTTTCGTGGTACGTCAACTGTTTTTTCCGCGGATGATGGACATTTTTCCGTACACTGTGGACGCATACAGTTTCTTTATGAGCACGCACAACGATCGGGCAGGAGGTAAATAATTATTTTATTTACATCCTCCCACACCGCCTGACATACCGTTCAGTACTATAGCATTTCTGTAAATTAACACGCATGGATGAAAGGTTCTTCCTCTGAAAACCCCAGTGCAAGTCCAAGATTTGCATCTGGATCCACATCTACAGCAAATACTTTTT
>ERZ824473.280-NODE-280-length-97872-cov-7.301676_pt1 | contig 97872 bp, 88 predicted proteins | sample MGYA00519874_ERZ824473 | MGnify/ENA primary metagenome ERZ824473 (study PRJEB31778, sample SAMEA3449151) | human gut metagenome | biome: human gut; feature: human-associated habitat; material: faeces | place: United Kingdom | collected 2010/2012 ...
GCCACACCGACGAAATGCGTAGCATTTTGGAGGTTGGCTCTGAACAGTTACAATATTTTGAAGATGTAAGATAGAAGATATCTGTTTGATCGGGTATCTTTTTTATTTTTCAGAAAACTGTAGGATATGTTTTGCTGTTTGTCTGAGTAAAAAAGCAGAAAATGGTATTCATTTGTATATTTTGACAGATGAGAAAAGGATACATGGATTTTGCAGACTGTCATGCTTTGACATTATAAAAAATATACATATAGAAGTTTTGAAATGACGAAAATATACAGGAAAATGATCGTTAAATAATAAACGCATAAGAAAAAGGTTGTTTAAAATGTCGAAATAAGATATAATTATCAGTACATAATTGTGCGCGTGGTACAAATGTGAATAAATGAGAAAAGGAGAATCAACACAATGCTGGATCAGTCTTATTATCAGGTTGCGGATGAGATCATAGGACGTTATGGTAAGAAGCCGTCTTCACTGATACCGATCATGCAGGATATCCAGGAAGTGTATCGTTATCTTCCGGGAGAATTACTGACATATGTGGCCGGAGAGATCGGTGTGAAGGAGGCAAAAGCCTACAGCGTAGCGACATTTTATGAGAATTTCTCGTTCGAACAAAAGGGAAAGTACGTGATCAAGGTCTGTGATGGTACAGCATGCCATGTCCGGAAGTCTACTCCGATCCTGGAGGCACTGTTCAAAGAACTTGGGCTGAGCAAGAAGAAGCACACGACCGATGATATGCTGTTTACCGTTGAGACGGTGTCCTGCCTTGGTGCGTGCGGGCTTGCACCGACTATGATGGTAAACGAAGAGGTACATCCGAAGATGACGCCGGAAAAGGCAGTCGAATTAATCGAAGAATTGCGAGGTGAAGGCAGATGACGATTGACAGCAGGGAAAAACTGATCGAGATCCGTGAAGAAGAGCAGAAAAAAATAGAATCCTGTGACTGCAGAATCCTCGTCTGTTCGGGCACCGGCTGTATTGCAACGGGATCTCAGAAAATTTATGAGCGCTTTCTGGAGATTGCGAAGGATGCACCAGGAGTGACGATCGAATTTGGACCGCATGATAAGGATCTGCATGTTGGCGTAAAGAAAACCGGATGTCAGGGTGTCTGTGAGCTCGGACCGCTGGTACGGATTCAGCGCGGCGACCGGGTGGTGCAGTATACGAAGGTACAGCTGACAGACTGCGAGGAAATTTTCGAACGGACTGTGCTTGAGGGAGAGGTGCTTGAGCATCTCCTGTACAAAAAGGGCGGCAAAGCGTATGAAGGACCGAATGATATTCCATTTATTGCAAAGCAGACCCGGATCGTGTTAAAGAACTGTGGAAAATTTGATGCAGAGTCGCTTGGCGAGTACATTGCAAGCGGAGGCTATGCGGCGCTGACAAAAGCATTGTTTGAGATGACGCCGGATCAGGTTGTGGACTGCGTTGATAAATCCGGAATCAGGGGCCGAGGGGGCGGAGGATTCCCGGCAGGAAAAAAATGGAAGCAGGTAGCAAGACAGCCGGAAAAGATACGTTACGTGGTCTGCAATGGTGATGAGGGTGACCCGGGTGCATTTATGGATGGTTCCGTTATGGAAGGCGATCCATTCCGTCTGATCGAAGGCATGATGCTTGCAGGATATGCGGTCAGTGCACATGACGGTTATATTTATGTGCGTGCAGAGTACCCGCAGTCGGTAGCAAGACTGCGCCATGCGATCGCAGTGCTGGAAGAAGCAGGACTGCTCGGCGATCATATCCTTGGCACAGATTTCAGCTTCCGCTTACATATCAACCGTGGTGCGGGCGCGTTCGTCTGCGGTGAAGGAAGCGCACTGACGGCCTCCATTGAAGGAAATCGTGGCATGCCGCGTGTAAAGCCGCCACGTACCGTTGAGAAAGGTCTTTGGGAGAAGCCGACCGTATTAAATAACGTAGAGACATTTGCAAATGTGCCAGAGATTATTTTAAATGGATGGGAATGGTACCGCAGCATCGGTACGGAGGGGTCGCCAGGTACGAAGACCTTCTCTCTGACCGGCTCGATCGAGAATACGGGACTGATTGAGGTGCCGATGGGCACGACGCTGCGTGAGATCATCTTTGATATCGGCGGCGGATTAAAGGATGGTGCAAAGTTCAAGGCTGTTCAAATCGGCGGTCCGTCGGGTGGCTGTCTGACCGAAAAACATCTGGATGTACCGCTTGACTTCGATTCGGTGAAAAAGTACGGTGCAATCGTAGGTTCGGGCGGACTGGTTGTCATGGATGAGCATACGTGTATGGTTGAGGTAGCACGTTTCTTTATGAGCTTTACTCAGCGTGAGTCCTGCGGAAAGTGTGTTCCGTGCCGTGAAGGTACGAAGCGCATGCTGGAGATCCTGGAAAAGATCGTGGCAGGCAATGGTGAAATGAAAGATATCGATGAGCTTCAGGAACTTGGCAACATGATCAAGAGCATGGCTCTTTGCGGGCTTGGAAAGAGTGCACCGCTTCCGGTGCTCTCGACGATCCGTGAGTTCAGGGATGAGTATGAAGAGCATATCCGTGACAAGAAGTGCCGTGCGAAGGTATGTCAGGCGCTGCGGCGTTTCGTGATCAATCCGGAATTCTGCAAGGGTTGCGGAAAATGCGCGAAGAACTGTCCGGTCGGTGCGATCACAGGCGTGCGTAAGGAATGTTACCATATTGATCCGAATATCTGTATCAAGTGTGGCTCCTGCAAGGAGAACTGTGCATTTGAAGCAATCTATATCGAAGCATAGAGGAGGGTGAACCATGGGTACTATGACCATTGACGGCAGAAAGGTAGAATTTGCCGATGAGAAAAACGTCCTCACTGTCATCCGAAAAGCCGGTATCGATATCCCTACGCTGTGCTACCATTCCGAACTTTCAACGTTCGGAGCCTGTCGGCTTTGTACAGTGGAAGATGACAGAGGAAAGACATTTGCATCCTGTTCCGAAGAACCAAGAGACGGGATGGTGATCTATACAAATACTGCAAAATTAAAAAAATACCGCAAGATGATTATCGAGCTTCTTCTGGCGGCACACTGCAGAGACTGTACGACCTGTGTGAAGAGCGGCGACTGCAATCTGCAGACACTGGCACATCGCTTTGGTGTGACTAGGGTGCGCTTTGAAAATTATAAGGAGCCGGTTCCGCTTGACCTTAGTTCTCCGTCGATTGTGCGCGATCCGAATAAATGTATTCTGTGCGGAAACTGCGTGCGTGTCTGTGAGGAACTTCAGGGAGTGGGAGTACTTGGATTTGCACACCGCGGCGCAGATGCGATGGTGATGCCTGCATTTGACAAGCAGATCGCAGCGACCGACTGTGTCAACTGCGGTCAGTGCCGTGTCTTCTGTCCGACCGGTGCGATCAGCATTAAGAGTGACGAGGAGTCAGTGTGGGATGCACTCGGTGACCCGAATGTGCGTGTCGTAGCGCAGATCGCTCCGGCGGTGCGTGTGGCAGTCGGTGATGCATTCGGCCTGCCGAAGGGCAAGAGCGTGATGGGCAAGATTGTCAATGTCCTGCATCGGATGGGGTTTGATGAGGTATACGATACGACATTCAGTGCTGATCTTACGATCATTGAGGAGACGGCAGAGTTTCTTGATCGTGTCAAAAATGGAGGCAAACTTCCACTTCTAACGTCCTGCTGCCCGGCCTGGGTAAAATTTGTGGGTGATCAGTTCCCAGAATATCAGGACAATGTATCGACGTGCCGTTCTCCACAGGGCATGATGTCCAGTGTGGTGAAAGAGTACTTCCGTGATCCAGAAAACGGACAGGGAAAGAAGACGGTGATGGTATCCTTTATGCCGTGTACGGCAAAGAAGATGGAGGCAAACCGTCCGAACAGTTATACAAAAGAGGAAAAGGATACGGATTACGTCATCACGACAACGGAGCTGATCAAGATGATCCGGATGACCGGTATCGATTTTGCATCGCTGGAACCGGAGTCTTCCGACATTCCATTTGGATTTGGCTCGGGTGGCGGTGTAATTTTCGGTGTGACCGGAGGCGTGACCGAAGCGGTGATTCGCCGTCTTGCTCCAGATCACAATATGAGCACACTGGAAGAAATTTCCGAGTGTGGTGTGCGTGATGAGGGATTTATCCGTGAGTTTTCGATTCCGTATGATGGAATGGAAGTAAAGATCTGTATCGCCAGCGGCCTTGCCAACGCACGTAAAGTAATGGAGCAGGTCAGAAGCGGTGAGAAAGAGTATCATCTGATCGAGATCATGGCCTGCCGCAGAGGCTGTATCATGGGCGGCGGTCAGCCAAGACTTGCCGGTGACCGGACGAAGGCAGCGCGTGCACGCGGCATTTACAATGCGGATAAGGTTTCTGTCATCAAGAAGTCTGATGAGAACCCGATGGTTATTTCCCTGTATGAAGGCTTTTTAAAGGGCAAGGAACATGAGCTGCTTCATAATCCGTATTTTGCGGCGAAGTAGGCATTTGGATTTCAGGTACACACAGTACATATAAGTATGGAGTGACTGCAGACATTGCGCCGGCAATGAAAGAGATGTGGCCGAATTTCCGAAGCGATAAAGCACGACTGAAAGAATAAAAGAAGGACAACATAAAAAAGACACCCCCTGCATATATTTAAAGTAGTATAGGCAGGGGGTCTTTTTATGGAAAAATTTGATTTATACAAAGACATTCAGTCGCGGACAGGCGGGGAGATCTATGCTGGAATTGTAGGTCCGGTACGGACTGGAAAGTCTGCATTTGCGCGTAAGTTTGTGGAACATCTCGTACTGCCGGAACTTTCTGAACAGGAGCGCGCCATAACGAAAGACACGATGCCGTCGAGTGCTTCCGGCCGGACGGTGACGACAGTAGAACCAAAGTTTATTCCACGCAGCGCAGTGGAGATCGCGGCAGGGGACGGAACAGTGATGCGTGTGCGGGTCGTGGACTGCGTTGGATTTCTGGTGCCGGGGGCGGAGGGAACGGAGGAAAATCAGATGCCGCGCATGGTAAAGACACCATGGCTGGAGACACCGGTGCCGTTTCAGGAGGCGGCGCGGATCGGAACGCAGAAAGTCATCCGGGATCATGCGACAATTGGAATTGTGATCACGACGGACGGAAGCTTTGGAGAACTGCCGCGCAGCAGTTTTCTGGAGGCGGAAAAAGAGACGATCACAGAGCTTCAGAAAATTGGAAAACCGTTTCTCGTGATTGTAAATTCTGCAGAACCGTCAGGAGAGGCAGCGCTTGATACGGCGCAGTACCTGAAGGAGCAGTATCATGTTACACCGATGATCCTCAACTGCGAAAAAATGGGGAAACGGGAGCTGAATGAGGTATTTGAGCAATTTCTTCTGGAGTTCCCTCTGACAAGAGTGATCTTCCACATACCGGGTTGGGCGGAGACACTGGAGGAAGATCACTGGCTGAAACACGATCTGTTTCAGAGTGTGAAAAAGACAATGGAGCATTTAAACACGGTGCGCGATATATACCAGGAGGCAGCGAATGTGACGAGCCCCTATGTGCGGCAGTCAAAGCTGGAAAAGGTTGATCTTGCGGATGGTACGGCGGAAATCAGTCTGGTGATCCAGGATGCGCTGTATTATCAGATCCTGAGCGAGATGACAGGAGCTGATATCCGAAGCGAGTATCAGCTGATTGCGATTGTGAGGGAGATGGCAAAGCGGAAAAAAGAGTATGAGGCGATCTCTGCGGCGTTAGAAGCCGTCCGGCAGACCGGGTATGGCGTTGTCGTACCGCTAAAAGAGGAAATCCAGATGGAGGAACCGGCCGTGATCCGGCAGGGGAACCGCTACGGGGTCAAGTTGCGCGCCACCTCTCCCTCCATCCATCTGATCCGCGCCGAGATCGAAACGGAGATTGCGCCGCTTGTCGGAAGCGAGGAACAGGCAAAGGATCTAATTTCTTATATGAAGGGAGACGGTGATGCACAGAGTATGTGGAATACGCTGATCTTTGGAAAATCGGTGGAGCAGATGGTGGAGGATGGAATCCGCACGAAGCTGGCATCAATCGGTGAGGAGAGCCGTCAGAAGCTGCAGGAAACGATGAAGCGGATTGTAAATGAATCACGTGGCCGGCTGATCTGCATTATTCTATAGGTTTCAATTGACAAAAAAGGAAATGAGTTTTATAATGTGAATTAAATGTTACAAAAAAGTTACAGAAGGAGAGAATTATGTCAGCACGACACAAAAACGGGATAAAAAAGTACGCAGCAGCTGTTTTTTTTCTGGTTCTGATGCTCGGATTGAATGTGAATGCGTCGGCAGCGACCTGGAAATTAAATGCGAACGGTACATATTCCTGTTATGAGAATGGAAAACTGGTAAGAAACAAATGGATTACACAGGGGGGCAACCGCTATTACGTCAATTCAAGCGGAATTCGTCAGACTGGCTGGCTGTTCAGCGGCGGTAAATGGTACTTTTTCATCAAATCAAGCGGAGCACTTCTGAAAAACAGCTGGCTGACTTCGGAGAAAAAGATTTACTGCGCCGGATCAGACGGAGCAATGTATGCTGGTGGAATGCGGAGGATCAACAACAAATCAGGAAGCTATTATTACGCGTTCAGTGCACGTGGAATCCGGCTGACTGGTATGCGCACCTACGGCGGCAAGACGTATTTCTTTGAGACGAAGGCAGATGGAATGCGTCCGGATCAGAGCAGCCAGGGACGTATGGTTACTTCTCAGTGGCGTACCTGGAAAAGCAATCAGTATTACTTCACTTCAAATGGTGCAGCGGCAAAGAACCAGAGGGTGGGACTGTATTATGTGAATGCAAACGGCGTGCGCGTAAAAAACACCTGGAAAGGCAGCCGCTATTATGGAAGTACAGGAAAAGCAGTATCCGGACTGCAGACGATTGGCGGCGTATACTATTATTTCAATACGAAGACGTACGAAAAGGTGACCAATACCACAGTGAAGACTGGTGGTGTGACGTACGTATTTGATTCAGAAGGAAAAGGTACGATCAGGAAGGAAGATAAAGCACCGGCTACGACAGTAAATGTGCAGAGCACCTATTATACGGATAAGTATGTAGATGATGAGACGCTGCTTGCCTCCATCATTTACTGTGAGTCCGGCAATCAGCCGTATGCAGGGCAGCTTGGCGTCGGGCTTGTCATTATGAACCGTGTTTACGACAGCAGATTTCCATCGAAGCTGCGTGAGGTCGTTTATCAGAAAAGTCAGTTCTCGCCGACCTTCGACGGTGCACTTACAAGAGCGCTCAATAATCCGTCGCTTGTGACGGCAAGCTGCAGGAAAGCAGCAGCAGATATCATGAAGCGTATGCAGACGCACCGGAGCGGTGAAAAGGTATATCTTTCCATAAACGGGAAAAATACGCTGTTTCCGCATCTCTTCTTTATGACACCGGCAGCTTATCGCAGACTGGGGCTTTCCTCAAGATACGTGCAGATCGGTGGACACGTATTCTTTACCAGCTGGGGCTGATAGAAGCAGCAAAAATATTTTCAGAAATAAAACAGGCAGAAAGCAAAATCGAACATATGATTGATTTTGCTTTCTTTTTGTGTTAAAATACGGAAGAGTAAATCGGAAACCGTGATGCGGAAGAACAGATAAAAAATAAAAGGAAAAATACAATGATTGCATATTTAAAAGGTATCATAGCAGAAGTAACACCGACCAGACTGGTGCTGGAGGTCAATCATATCGGATATGAAATTTTCATTTCGGCGCGCGAAGCCTCTGAGCTTCCGAGGCGTGGGGAGGAAGTGAAGATCTATACGTATTTCAATGTAAGAGAAGATGCGATGCAGCTGTTCGGTTTTCAGTCGGAGGATGACCTGGAGATGTATAAGCTGCTTTTGAATGTAAATGGAGTCGGACCGAAAGCTGCACTTGGGATTTTGTCTGTGCTCACAGCGGATGATGTCCGGTTTGCAGTGCTTTCCGATGATGCGAAAGCGATTGCAAAGGCACCGGGGATTGGCATGAAGACGGCAAAGAAGCTGATCCTGGAATTAAAGGACAAATTTACGCTGGAAGAGGCATTTGAGAAGAAGCTGGAAAACGGCGCATCCGGAGCTGAGCCGGGAGCAGTCGTTGAGAGTGATGCAAAGACAGAGGCGGTTCAGGCACTCACGGCGCTTGGCTACGCGAACAGTGATGCACTGCGTGCGGTGCGTCGGGCGGAGATCACGGAGGACATGGATACAGAGACGATACTGAAGCTGGCATTAAAGCAGCTGGCTTTTCTGTAAGGAGAAACTATGGGCAAAGAACGAAGAATTATTACGACAGATGTCACGGAGGACGACGTCCGGATTGAGCCGGGGCTGCGCCCCAAACGTCTGGCGGATTATATCGGTCAGGAGAAGGCAAAGAATACACTGAAGATCTTTATAGAGGCGGCAAAGCAGCGTCATGATTCGCTGGATCACGTGCTGCTGTACGGCCCGCCGGGACTTGGAAAGACGACGCTTGCCGGGATCGTGGCGAATGAAATGGGGGTCAATATCAAGATCACATCCGGCCCTGCGATTGAGAAGCCTGGAGATATCGCGGCAATCTTAAATGGACTGCAGGAAGGGGATGTGCTGTTCGTTGATGAGATCCACCGGTTGAACCGCCAGGTGGAGGAGGTGCTTTATCCGGCGATGGAGGACTTTGTGATTGATATCATGATTGGAAAAGGCCCGGCAGCCCGTTCCATCCGGCTGGATCTGCCGAAATTTACACTGATCGGAGCGACAACGCGGGCCGGTATGCTGACTGCGCCGCTGCGCGACCGCTTCGGTGTGGTCCATCATCTGGAATTTTATACGGAAAAAGAGCTGCAGACGATTGTAAACCGTTCTGCTGCGGTGCTTCAGGTCGAGATTGACAACCGCGGTGCGCTCGAGATTGCAAAGCGTTCCCGTGGTACGCCGCGTCTGGCAAACCGTCTGTTAAAGCGTGTCCGTGACTATGCACAGGTGCGCTATGACGGGAGGATTACTGCGCCGATCGCATCGGAGGCACTGGATCTGATGGAGGTAGACCGGTATGGATTGGATCGCACGGACCGCGCACTTCTAGAGCTGATTATTGATAAATTTGGAGGAGGGCCGGTTGGGCTTGATACGCTTTCTGCTGCGATCGGCGAGGATTCCGGGACGATCGAAGACGTTTACGAGCCGTATCTGATCAAAAACGGATTTATCAACCGTACGCCGAAAGGCCGCGTGGCGACGGATCTTGCCTATGAGCACCTGCAAAGAAAAAGGTTGTAATTCCCTGAGAATTGTTTATAATGTTTTATGATATGGTTTACGTACAAAGGGGAATTTACAGCGAAAGGAACAGGCTTTTATGTCATCCAAAAATAAAACACAGGTAATTATTGCAGGAAAAATCTATACGTTGAGTGGCTATGAGAGTGAGGAATACCTGCAGAAGGTAGCGGCATATCTCAATGGAAAGATTACAGAATTCAGAGGAATGGACGGGTATCACAGGCTGTCGCAGGAGATGCGGTCAATTCTTATGAATCTGAATATAGCAGATGATTACTTTAAAGTGCGCAAAAAGATCGAAGAGCTGGAAGAAGAACTGTCGGAGAAAGAAAAAGAATTATATGAGTTTCGGCATGAGATGATCACGACGCAGGTTCGGCTTGAAAATGCAGAGAAAGAAAAAAATGCGCTGGAAGAGAAAAATGCACAGCTTCAGGAAGAACTGATCCGGCTTCGGGCGCAGACCGATAAAACGGAAGAGAAGTAAAAACAGGTAAAGCGCAGAGAAGCTGCATAACAGGTACTCTCGGAATCTTCACACAAATTAACTGCAAAAAGATTCCGGGAGTACATTTATTCCATACAAAAGTGGAAAATAATGGCAGACTGTAAATGCGGACTGTAATGTCCGCTTTATGACGGAAAAGACGGAGGAAAGATATGGTAGAATTACTTGCGCCTGCAGGAAGTTATGAAAGTCTGTGCGCAGCGGTAAATGCAGGAGCGGATGCAGTATATATTGGCGGCAGCAGGTTTGGTGCAAGAGCTTATGCAGATAATCCGGGGGAAGAGGCGCTGCTGCGCGGGATTGATTACTGCCATCTGCACGGAAGAAAACTGTATCTGACTGTGAATACGCTTCTGAAAGAACGGGAACTGGAAGAACAGCTGTATGATTATATCCGCCCGTATTACTGTGAAGGGCTGGACGGCGTGATCGTACAGGATTTTGGCGTGGTGCGTTTTCTGAAAGAATATTTTCCGCAGCTTCCGCTCCATGCGAGCACACAGATGACGGTGACCGGAGCGGATGGAGCAGAGCTTCTAAAAAGAGAGGGACTGACGCGTATCGTACCGGCCAGGGAACTGTCGCTTGATGAGATCCGCAGCATTATCACGAAGACCGGCCTGGAGGTGGAGACATTCATTCACGGTGCGATGTGCTACTGCTATTCTGGTCAGTGTCTGTTCAGCAGTATGATCGGAGGCAGGAGCGGAAACCGCGGCCGGTGTGCACAGCCGTGCCGGTTGCCGTATCAGCTGCAGGGCAGTACAGATGGGAGAAAACAGCCATACGTGCTGAGCATGAAGGATCTGTGTGCAGATGAGAGCATCGGAGAGCTGATCGATGCAGGAATCACATCGTTCAAGATCGAGGGACGGATGAAACGTCCGGAGTATACGGCGGGCGTGGTGAGTGTCTACCGCAGAAGGATCGACCAGTATCTGGAAAACGGAAAAAAACGCCCGGTATCGGAGAAAGAACATCGCATTTTGCTCGATCTTTATAACCGCGGAGGCTTTTCAAATGGTTATTATCATCAGTACAACGGCCCTGAAATGATGTCGATGGAGCGGCCAAATCATTTTGGCACGGCGGCCGCAAAGGTAGTTTCTGAGAAAAAGGGGACACTGATGCTGGAAGCGCTTGAACCGCTTTATAAAGGTGATGTGCTGGAACTCCATGACAGTGAAGGAACGCTCACGCTTGGCCAGGAGGTACGAAAAGGGAAGACCGTATCCCTGCGTGCAGCCGGGATCCGGTGCCGTGCTGGCAGCATATTTCACCGGACGAAATGTGTGCATCTTCTGGAAACACTGGAGGAGCAGTATCTAAGAAAAGGAATTCAGGAAAAAATTAAGGGTGAATTAATGATTTCCATCGGAAGCCCTGCTATACTAAGCGTAATGTGCGGTGCCAGGACAGTCACAGTCTGTTCCGGGCAGACTGCTTCGGCGGCTCAGACGCATCCAGTGCAGGAAGCAGATCTTCGCAGACAGATGGAAAAAACCGGAAATACGCCGTTTGTATTTGAGCAGCTGAACATTACGATGGAGGGCGCACTGTTCTTTCCGCTGCGCGAGATCAATGAGCTGAGACGGTGCGCGTTAGAGCAGCTTGAAAAATCACTGCTGGCGCGGGCAAGGCGCTGTGATGCGAAAGAACATATACAGAAGAAGGACGAAGGATACTGCGGCACAAAGGAGAAAGAATCATTTAAAACGGATCGGAACGCAGCTGAGAAATACAGTGACAGAAAAGAAAATAAGACTGTCACCGGATTTTCTTACTCTGTTGCAGTAATGACCGGCAAGCAGCTGGAAGCGGTACTGGACTATGTAAATTCCGCCGCGCAGACGAACTGTATCCGGGTTGTCTATCTGGACTTTCTGATTGCGGCGCAGGGAAGATATGGCATAGATGCAGGGCAGCTGTCTGCCTGTATCCGGTCCGTGAAGGATGCAGGGCTGATTTGCAGGATCAATCTGCCGCCGGTGCTTCGGCAGGGAGACCGGACACTGCTGGAACAAAAAGAAATTGATGACGCATTAAAGCAGGCAGATGGATTTCTGGTCCACACGCTGGATGAGCTTGGCTTCGTACGGCGTGTCTTCACGGATAAGTATCTGGTTTCTGATGATACGTTTTATGCATACAACCGCCGGTCACAGCGCTTTCTGCGGGAGCACGGAATTTCACAGCTTACGCTGCCTGCCGAGCTGAATGCAAGAGAACTGCAGACACTCGATACCTGCGGCAGTGAACTTGTTGTGTACGGATATCAGGCATTTATGCATTCTGTCCAGTGTGTGCTTAAAAATACAGCAGGGTGTACGGCAAAGCCAGTGATTTTGTGGATGAAAGACCGAAAACAGTCGCTTCTGCCGGTGCGAAATCGCTGTGTGACGTGCTGCAATACCGTTTACAATGCGCTGCCGCTGGATCTTGGCGGATGCGAGAATGAGATCCGGGCGCTTTCCCCGAAAAGTCTGCGCCTTTCTTTTACGATTGAGAGCGGGGAAGAGACACGGGCAGTACTGGAGCGTTTTGCAAGAGACAGACTGCAGCAGGGTGATACAGGAGGAACCAGAGGACATTTCAGAAGAGGGGTCGAGTAAACGATGACGAATCTTATCATACAGGTTTCCAAATATCTGATTATTATTTTGATGGCACTGTATACTTTTCAGTGCTTCACGGTTTTTCAGAAGAAAGATGATGAGGCAAGGGAGTATCTGTTTCTGCGTCAGAATATGCTGATGTTTGCCATGCATTTTGTCGCATATACGGTGCTGTATCTGGAAAAACCGGAGTTGTCCGTGTTATTGTTTTACGGTGCACAGGTGATTTATCTTGCTGCGGTGCTGGTGCTGTTCCGTAATCTGTATCCACTTGCATCGAAGCTTCTGATCAACAACATGTGTATGCTGATCACGGTCGGCTTCATTATGATCACACGGCTGAAATATGACAGTGGTGTCAAGCAGTTCAAGATTGCAGTGATCGCAACGGTGGTCGCACTTTTGATTCCGGTCATTATCCGGAAACTGCGTTTTATTACAAAGATGTACTGGCTGTATGCGCTGATGGGAATCGGATTGCTCGGCCTTGTCGCGATTGCGGCTACCGTTACTTACGGTGCGAAACTGTCTTTTACAGTCGGCGGAATATCGATCCAGCCGTCAGAATTTGTCAAGATCATTTATGTGTTTGCGATTGCAGGTCTTCTGTCGAACGCGCGGGATTTCAGGCGCATTGTGATTGCGACGGGACTGGCTGCACTTCATGTGCTGATCCTCGTCGTGTCAAAAGACCTGGGAAGCGCGATGATCTTTTTTGTGACTTATCTGGTCATGCTTTTCGTCAGCACACGCAATCCGTTCCTGGTACTGACCGGAATTTTTGCAGGTTCCGGTGCGGCAGTGGGAGCCTATTTTCTGTTCAGCCATGTACGCGTCCGTGTGCAGGCGTGGAAGGATCCGTTTAAGGATTATCAGGGCGGCGGATATCAGATCTGCCAGTCTTTGTTTGCCATCAGCGCCGGAAGCTGGTTTGGTACCGGACTGGGGCAGGGATCACCGGAAGCGATTCCGTTCGTGGAGCAGGATTTCATGTTTTCCGCGATTGCGGAGGAACTCGGAAGTATTTTTGGAATCTGCCTGATTCTGGTATGCATGAGCTGCTTTATCATGTTCGTGAACATTGCAATGCAGCTGACAAACCGTTTTTACCGTCTTGTGGCGGTCGGACTTGGAAGTACGTATGCTGCGCAGATCTTCCTGACGATCGGAGGCGGCATCAAGCTGATTCCGATGACGGGCGTGACGCTTCCGCTTGTGAGCTACGGAGGAAGTTCGCTGCTCAGTACGATGATTATGTTTGCGATCGTACAGGGGTTGTATATGCTGCAGCGGGATGAAGAACGAAAAAAAGAAGAGCGGTATCTGCAGGGGCAGCCGTACAGCCAGGGAGTCCCGGCCGGCAGCCAGGCGGGAAGAAATGCCGGATTTGACGGAGATGACAGTTATTACGCCTCAAAAAACGAGGATAGCTATTATGACGGCAATGAGCCTTTGGATGACTGTTACGGGGAGAATTACACAGGCAGCGGTTCATATGCAGGGGAGTTTCGGGAAAATGGAGATTACTATGGCGAAAACTCTGACGGACCTTATGAAGACCGGACAGAAGGCGGCGGGTATTATGACGCTTCGCCGGAAGATGATTACGGTCCGTATGACCGTGGATACCGCGCAGAAGATGATCCTTACGACGGGACAGGATACGAAGACGGAAGCTATGGACAGAGCAGAAATTACGGATACGAGAACGGAGGCGTCTATGAGCAGAAAGGAAGCGACCCGTACGAAAGCGGAGAAGACAGGAAAGAACGAAGAAAAGCGTTCTTCGGAAGAAACAAAAAGCAAAAATAAGATCCCGCTTCGTGTGCGGGAAATCCGTTTTGAGCAGGAGCCGGAACCGGTCGATGGAAAGGGCAGAAATACAGAACTTGGCATCGTGACCTACACCTTTGTTTTTCTGTTTCTGCTGATGGTCGGATATCTGACTTATCTGAATGTATTCAAAGCATCTGAACTGAATTCAAATGCTTACAATACGAAACAGGATGCAAACACAGATAAGTACATCCGCGGCTCAATTGTTTCGGCGGATGGAAACGTACTGGCACAGACACAGGTTGCGGATGACGGGACAGAGACGCGGGTTTATCCATATGCAAATGTATTTGCACATGCGATCGGCTATTCATCAAACGGAAAAGCCGGCCTGGAGGCGGCCTGCAATTATGATTTGCTGGATTCTCATGCGTCGGTACTTTCCCAGTTGCAAAAAGAGGATGAGAATGAAAAAACACTGGGCGATTCTGTAGTGGTGACGCTCAATACAACACTGCAGAATGCGGCATATCAGGCACTTGGCGGCTACAACGGAGCCGTTGTGGCACTTGAACCGAAGACCGGAAAGATCCTCGCAATGGTATCAAAACCGGATTATGATCCGAATGCGATCGAGGAGATATGGGAGAGCGTGGTTACGGACAGTTCGAGCAGTGTGCTCTTAAACCGTGCAACACAGGGACTCTATCCTCCTGGCTCGACATTTAAGATCCTGACGACATTAGCTTTTATCCGGCAGCAGCCAGTAGCATACAAAACATTTGATTTTACCTGCAATTCTCAGCTGACGGTGGATGATGTGACGATCAATTGTTACAATGGAAATGCACATGGTGAGGAGAACCTGGAAGGAGCGTTTACACATTCCTGCAACACGGCATTTGCGCAGATCGGGCTGGATCTGGACAATGCGGATTTCCGGTCAATGTGTGAGGAGTTTTTGTTTAACAAGTCGCTGCCGACCACGATGCAGCACAGTACTTCACAGTTTGCGCTGACTGCGGATTCTTCTTATGGAGAGCAGATGACGACTGCGATCGGCCAGGGTGATACGCTCGTGACACCGCTCCATATGGCACTGATCACGGCAACGGTAGCGAATGGCGGTATTATGATGAAGCCGTATATGGTGGATCATATCGAAGCCTCTGACGGGACGATGGTATCGAAAAACAGTCCCTCCAAGTACAAACGTCTGATGACAACGGAGGAGGCAAAGATTCTTACCGGGTACATGAAGGAGACTGTGTTGAGCGGTACCGCTTCTGCACTGAATGGCTACAGCTTTTCGGCAGCCGGAAAGACCGGTTCTGCCGAGTACGGTGCAAACGGCGTGGAAGGCACACATTCCTGGTTTGTCGGATTTTCGAACGTGGATGATCCGGATCTTGTGGTTGCGGTGATCGCGGAAGACGGCGGTACCGGAAGCCAGACGGCGGTTCCGATCGCAGCGCAGGTATTCCAGGCATACTACAGCGTGAAAGGAATCTCATAAGGAGGGACCCACGTCAGTGGGAGGATGCCTTATGAGGTTGCGTCCGGCAATAAAAAAGTATCAGGAAGCCGGAAACAGCGAAAAATCTCATAAGGAGGGACCCACGTCAGTGGGAGGATGCCTTATGAGGTTGCGTCCGGTAATAAAAAGTGTGAAGAAGCCTTATGAGCTTGCGTCCGGCAATAAAAAGTATCAGATTGTGGCAATGTCTGGATTATGGAAATTTTGGTTGCGGGAACCGAAAAAAAGAGTTATACTTGTGGCAGTGATTTTACAGATTCACAACGCGGACAGGAGGGATTGCAATGATAGAGGCAACAAGCTGTGGCGGTGTGGTGATATTCAGAGGAAAGATACTTGTTTTATACAAAAGCTACAAAAACAAGTATGAAGGCTGGGTGCTTCCGAAAGGAACCGTAGAAGCCGGAGAAGATTTTAAAGAGACTGCTGCAAGAGAGGTACTTGAAGAGACGGGTGTACGTGCATCGATTATCAAATACATCGGAAAAAGCCAATACACATTCAATGTACCGGAAGATACAGTTTCAAAAGATGTTCACTGGTATCTGATGATGGCGGACAGCTATTACAGCAAACCACAGCGAGAGGAGTATTTTATTGACTCGGGGTATTATAAATTCCATGAGGCCTATCATCTTCTCAAATTTTCCAATGAGAAGATGATTTTGGAAAAAGCCTACAATGAGTATTTGAATCTCAAAAAAAATAATCTTTGGGGAAACCGAAAATACTTTTGACCACAAAATGCCGGGATTCCGTGGATGCGGGATGTCGGCATTGTTTTAACCGAGTCAGGCAAGTCCCCTGCATGGTTGCGCGGAGCAATAAGCAGTGGGTGGGGACTTGCTTGTACCGTAAATAAGGAAAGCTTACTTACGATGAAGGTTATGGGCAAGAAGCGAAGCGGATTGCGAATATCCGCTTTGACAGGGGGATCGGCGATGAACTGGTATCGGAATCTGTATTTTGGGAAAACTGCAGAAAAGAAAAAAGACAGGATTGTAGAACAGATCGAGACGGGAGAAAATCGGATGTTTACGTATCTGATCATACTTGCACAGACACCGGTTAATCAGATGGAAATCCTGACCCCTGCCACCTACCGGAGCCAGGCAAAGAAAAACGGAGAGCCGTTGATTCTCGGAGTGGCTTGTGGATGGCATGAGGCGCAGGAAGTGGTGCGGGTGATCGTGGAGGATGTCTATATAAAAACCGGAGACGCGTTGGTGCGGCAGTATTTTGAAGGGAAATAAGAGATGCTACATATTATTCTTGGCATACTGACCATTCTATTGACGATATTAAAATGGCTGGGGATTCTTCTGCTCATTCTTTTGCTTCTGGCGGTGGCACTTGTGCTTATCGTGCTGTTCGTACCGGTACGTTATCGCGGACGGGGAGAAAAGACGGCAGAAAAGCTTGGCGCAGAGCTGTCGGTGACGTGGCTTTTGCATCTGATCGTGGTGGAAGCTGTGTTTGATGCAGAAGGTGGAAGCCTGAAGATCCGTATTTTCGGGCGAACGCCGGAAGAGTGGCGTGCGCTGCTGGACAAGGTGAAGCGAAAGAAGCGCAAAAAGGGAAAAGCAGAGTCTTCAGAGGCTGGAGGAAAGAAACAAAAAAGTACTGCAAAAGGCGCGAAGCGTATACCGGAAGAGCCCCCGGTAAAAACCGGGCAGAGTCGGCAGAATTCTGGGGAGAAACCGGAAACTTCGCCGGACATAAATTCAGCTGGAATGGATCTATTCAAGCCTGTGAAAATCCAGATGTCAGGGCAAAGTTTTGCAGATGAACGGACAGATAAACAGCCTCAAAATCCAAAAGAAACACAGGGGTCATGTCAGGGAGAAAAAACGGAAGGGCATCAGGAACAAAAACAGGTGGGGCGCCTCTCTAAGCTCCTGGCGCGTATCCGCGGAGTTTTGTCAGACCTTCCGCAAAAAGTGCTTCAGGTCTTCAGACGCCTGAAAAGAATTGCAGGTGAAGGCGTGAAAGCGGCGCAGCGCATCCGGGATGCAGTACCACGGATTTTGGAAAAGATTCGCCGCATCCTGCATCAGCCAGCTGTGTTTTTGCAGTTTTTGGAAAAATATGAGGTTGGTGAGGTGCTTGGTGCTGTAAAGAACGAACTTTTTAACCTGCTTGGCCACTACCGGCCGCGCCGCTTTGTTGGATACCTGAAGTTTGGTACCGGAGACCCGGCGCAGACAGGTGAACTGACGGGAGCACTGTATCTGCTGCTTCCAACACAGGAGTATGAGATTGTTCCGGATTTTGAGGAAACACAGTTTGAGACAGAGACAGAACTTGAAGGGCAGATCAGAAGCATTCATCTGCTTGTGACAGCATATCATCTGTTCCGGAATAAGAAGCTGAAGCGGCTGATCCGGAAGCTGAGAAAGAAAGGAGAATAGAGATGGCAGAAAATTTTCAGAACACGGTAGGTTCCCTGTTTAAAGGAATGGAAGAATTTATTACGACGAAGACTGTTGTGGGCGATCCTGTTACAGTGGGTGATACGATTATCGTTCCGCTGGTAGACGTATCGTTTGGCGTGGGAGCTTCTGCAAAGACAGAGGAGAAGAAAAACAGCGGCGGAGGCGGCATGGGCGGAAAGATTTCTCCGAGCGCGGTGCTTGTGATTTCAAACGGTACAACGCGCCTGGTCAATGTAAAGAATCAGGACAGTGTGACAAAAATTCTTGATATGGTACCGGATCTTGTGAATAAGTTTATGCCGGGCAGTCGTGAGGAGGCGGATCCGGAGGTGGATGCCGCAATTCATGAAGCGGCAGAAGATGAAAAGAAGTTTTGACAGGTTCTTTCATGGTTGATATGGAATTTGAACGCAGATAAGCATTCTCCTACTTCAAGTGTGCGGAGCATTAAGCGGTGGACGGGATTCCAGGTTTTGTTATCGGTGAATCAGGCATGTGCCGGCTGCATAAAATATAGAAAAGAGACCGAAGGTGTAAGAATGAAAAGACTGATCGGTTACTCCCTTTTCTGTATGGCAGCCGGTATTTTTATTGGGCTGATCGTTGCGGACATCTTCTGGTGTATCCTGCTGAGCCTGCTGTTCCTTTTGATTGGGTATAATCTGTTCTGCTGCTGAGCAGAGAGCCGGGAATCTGATTTGACAGCCGAGGGCAGAGCTATTATTCTGAAAAAACGGATATTTGGGAAAAGTGAGTAACTGGTGATTGTTAAACGGAAAATTTAGACAGAAAAAAACAGGTTATCATATTCATGATAACCTGTCTCGTATAAACAAAATTAAGCTCTTTCTACTTTTCCGGATCTTAAGCAAGAAGTACAAACGTACATTTTCTTAGCAGCTCCGCATTCGGTTTTCACCTTTACATGCTGGATGTTGGATCTCCACATCTTGTTGCTTCTTCTATGTGAATGACTCACATTATTTCCGAAATGAACACCTTTATCACAAATAGCACATTTAGCCATGATTGCACCTCCTTGATCATTATTAAGTCCGAAAAACACGAGATTCAGACTCACAGCAAAGATATTCTATCAGATATGTTTTGTTTTTGCAAGCAAAATTTTCAAAAACTCAAATATTTTTAAAAGAAGCAAATATTTCATTGCATTTATGTGTATTTCTGGTAAAATGGATAGGAATTATCCTGTTAATATAGACGTACTGTGCGTGGCAGGAGATAAGAGACGGGGCAGAGCAGGAAACTGTCGGTTGTTTCAGGAGCAAACAGCGAAGGAAAGAACGGTCGGATACAGAACCGGTTCTGTCTGATTTTGTATGCTGCGCAGAAGTAAGGATGAATAATGATAAATGGAGGTTTCTGTCTATGAAAGGACGTATGAGCAATGAGCTTGGCTCAATCGTAATTGACCCGAATGTGATCGCCACGTATGCGGGGAGTGTTGCTGTTGAGTGTTTCGGAATTGTCGGAATGGCAATTGTCAATGTAAAGGATGGACTGGTGCGCCTTCTGAAAAGGGACAGCCTGGAAAGAGGCCTGAGCGTGAAGATTGAAGACAATAAGATCACGATTGATTTTCACGTGATCGTTTCTTATGGAGTCAGCATTTCGGCGGTAGCGGACAATTTGTTTGGCAGTGTAAAATACCGGGTGGAAGAGTTTACTGGAATGGAAGTAGAGAAGATCAATATGTACGTTGAAGGCGTCAGAGTGATTGATTAAGGAGGAGCTGCCAAGTGAAGATAAATACGATTGATGCATCATTGTGCGCGAGGATGTTCCTTGCAGGTGCGAAAAATCTGGAAGCAAAAAAAGAGTGGATTAATGAACTGAACGTTTTCCCGGTGCCGGACGGCGATACCGGTACAAATATGACACTGACGATCATGTCCGCAGCAAAAGAAGTAGCAGGGCTTGAAACGGTTACGATGGAAACCTTTGCAAAAGCGGTATCGTCGGGTTCCCTGCGCGGTGCGCGCGGAAATTCCGGCGTTATCCTTTCCCAGCTGCTGCGCGGTTTTACCAAAGTCATCCGCAGCGAAAAAGAGATCGATACGGTTGTTCTTGCATCTGCATTCCAGAAAGCGGTTGAGACGGCGTATAAGGCTGTTATGAAGCCGAAGGAGGGAACAATCCTTACAGTGGCGCGTGGCGGTGCAGACCGTGCGGTAGCGCTTCTGGAGGAAAATCCGGATCTTGATCTGGACACGATGTTAAAAGCGGTGATCCGACGCAGTGAAGAGGTGCTGAACCAGACACCGGAGATGCTTCCGGTACTGAAAGAGGCAGGTGTTGTGGATTCCGGCGGACAGGGGCTCCTTCAGGTATTAAAGGGAGCTTATGACGCGTTCTGCGGCAAAGAGGTTGACTATACGATCGAAGCAGGCAGCGGTGCGAAAACAGGCGCGGCAAAGGCAGCTGAGACCGAGGCTCCGGCAGAGATTCGGTACGGTTACTGCACTGAGTTCATTATTTTACTGGAAAAAGAATATACGCATGAGACGGAGCTTTCTTTCAAAGCGTATCTTGAGTCGATTGGAGATTCCATCGTGGTGGTTTCTGACGATGGTATCGTGAAGGTTCACGTGCATACAAACGATCCGGGACTTGCGATCCAGAAGGCACTGACCTATGGTTCTCTCACCAGCATGAAGATCGACAACATGCGTGAGGAGCATAAGGAAAAGCTGTTTAAAGAATCCGAGAAAAAAGAGGCAGAGAAGAAAGCAGCGGAGGAAAAAGCGCTGCAGGAAGTAAAAGAACGCAAGCCGGTTGGTTTTATTTCTGTTTCAATTGGAGAGGGAATTGCGGAGATCTTCCGGGATCTTGGCGTGGATTACCTGATCGAAGGCGGTCAGACGATGAACCCAAGTACGGAGGATATGCTGAACGCGATCGAGAAGGTAAACGCGGACACAATCTTCATTTTCCCGAACAACAAAAATATCATTCTCGCAGCAAATCAGGCACGTGATCTGACTGAGGATAAGAAGATCATTGTCGTACCGACGAAGACGGTGCCGCAGGGCATCACCGCGATCATCAATTACGTTCCGGAGAAGACACCGGAGGAGAATGCGCAGACGATGGAAGAGGAGATCAGCCATGTGAAGACCGGACAGCTGACGTATGCGGTAAGAGATACACATATCGATGAGAAAGTGATCCACGCAGGTGATATCATGGGTGTCGGTGACCATGCGATCCTTGCAGTCGGCAGGGAGATCGATCCGGTAGCAGAAGAGACCGTTGCGCTGATGATGGATGACGAATCCGAGCTGATCAGCATTTACTACGGTGAAGATATGAAAGAGGAAGAGGCGGAAGCTCTTCACGAGCGCATTGCGAAAGCATATCCGGACTGTGATGTCGAGTTGAATTACGGCGGTCAGCCGATCTATTATTACATTATCAGTGTAGAATGACAGAATGAGCTCTGACTTGGCCTAAGTAGCAAAGCGGTTGGGAAACGGTGTCTTTACCGCTGCAAAAATCGAAGTACAAAGAAGTATGAAAGTATAAAATAGAAGTAACTGTTCAGAGCCAACCTCCAAAATGCTGCGCATTTCGTCGGTGTGGCGTATCCGCCAAATAAAATTTCAAAAACAGGCTTAAAAACGCAAGCGTTTTACGCCTGTTTTATGAAATTTTGCTTGGCTCTGAACAGTTACAAATAGAAAAGATCAGATTGTGCCCCGGCTTTTCAAAAAGGAAAGCCCGGGGCATTTTCGGTAAATCAGGCAGTCCTTTGAACGAGTTCGTTAAGTTCCCTGCTTCAATTGCGAATATCCGTTTTGATCCGGAGCAGGAAAGCGCTCTGTGTGGCTGCGGGGATTAAGGGTTGGAAAGGAATGAGAAAGAATGACGAATCTGGACGCACCGATCGATTCTTTAAAGGGAATCGGAGCAAAGACAAAACAGACTTTTGAAAAAGCGGGGATTGAAACGCTGGAAGATCTGATTCATTACTATCCGCGTGAATATGAGCGGTATGAGGCACCGATTCCGGTAATGGAATTAAAGGAAGGAATGTATGCGGCGGTGTCCGGCCGTCTTTTGGCTCCTCTGCAGACGCGGTATGTAAGAGGACTGTCGATCACCTCAGGGCTGTTCGGAGATGGGTTGGAAAACATCCTTGTGAGTTGGTTTAATATGCCATATCTGAAAAATTCACTGCGAAGCGGAGTCCCTTACATTTTTCGGGGAAGGATCAAGGCAAAAGGAGACCGTCTTATTCTGGAACAGCCGGCCGTCTTTAAGCCGGAGCAGTATCAGGCGGTGATTGGCACGATGCTGCCGGTCTATACGCTGGTAAAAGGAATGACAAACCAGATGGTCACAAAAGCGATCCGCCAGGTGCTGGAACATCAGGGACTTTTGGCCGAACATCTTCCAGATGCAATCCGGGAAAGATACCAGATAGCAGAATACAATTTTTCTCTGGAGCAGATCCATTTTCCGAAATCGGAAGAAGGACTGCGTGAGGCGAGAAAACGTCTGGTGTTTGATGAATTTTTTTTCTTTTTATTGCAGCTGCGAGGATTAAAGAATGCCCGACAGAAGGAACAGAACCAGTTTGAGATCCGCGAGGTGCCGGAGCCGGAGACACTGATCCAAAGCCTGCCGTATTCTCTGACCGGGGCGCAGAAGCGTGTCTGGGAGACAATCAGGGAAGAACTGCAGCAAAATACGGTGATGGCACGATTGATCCAGGGAGATGTGGGTTCCGGTAAGACGATCGTCTCGATCCTTGCGATGGTGATGACGGCAGCAAACGGATTGCAGAGTGCGCTGATGGTGCCGACGGAAGTGCTTGCAAGGCAGCACTACGCATCATTCCAGGAGCTGATGGAGAAAAATGGCTTTGCATTTCAGGCAGTGTTGCTGACAGGTTCTATGACTGCAAAGCAGAAGCGGGAAGCATATGCAAAGATCGAATCCGGGGAGGCCTCTGTGATCATCGGAACGCATGCGTTGATTCAGGAAAAGGTGAATTACCATTCTCTGGCGCTTGTCATCACGGATGAACAGCATCGTTTCGGTGTGCGGCAAAGAGAGATGCTCTCTGAAAAAGGCGTTTTTCCGCATACGATCGTCATGAGTGCGACGCCGATCCCGCGCACGCTCGCCGTGATTCTCTATGGAGACCTGGATATCTCTGTCATCAACGAGATGCCGGCAAACCGTCTCCCGATTAAAAACTGCGTTGTGGATGTTTCGTATCGGAAAAAAGCGTATGAATTTATTCGAAAAGAAGTCGAGACAGGCCATCAGGCGTATGTCATCTGTCCGATGGTAGAGGAGAGCGAAGCGATGGATGCGGAGAACGTGGTAGAATACACGGAGGTGCTGCGCACGGAGCTGCCGCCGGCGTTTTGCATCGAATATCTGCACGGAAAAATGAAACCAAAGGAAAAAAATGAGATCATGGAACGCTTTCTGGCAAATGAGATCCAGGTGCTTGTATCGACAACGGTCATAGAGGTTGGAGTCAATGTACCGAATGCGACGGTGATGATGGTGGAAAATTCAGAGCGATTCGGGCTGGCACAGCTGCATCAGCTGCGCGGCCGTGTTGGCCGCGGAGGAGCGCAGTCGTACTGTATTTTTCTGCATAAGCTTGATGGAAAACAGATCCGCGAGCGTCTCGATATCCTGTGCAAATCGAACAATGGATTCGAAATTGCGAATCGGGATATGCAGCTGCGCGGCCCGGGCGATCTGTTTGGTGTACGTCAGAGCGGTATGCTGGACTTTGCGCTGGCTGATATTTATTCTGATGCGGATACGCTGAAGCAGGCGAATGAGGCAATAGGGAAACTGCTGAAGGAAGATCCGAAGCTTCAAAGAGAAGAAAATGCATCGCTTAAAAGACGGTACGAACAGCTTTTGCAGCGTCAAAAAGGACAAATCAGTCTGTAAATTTGTCAGTTTTTGCAAAAAAACGGGAAAGAGATGCGGAATATATTAGGCAGAATACACCGAAAACGCTGATTTTACGCGGAATTTTTGGCTTGCAATGTCTTATGAATTGTTATATGATTCAATTGACATAAAAAGGAAAGACTGGACGAGTAGAATTACGAGGAGGAAATTTATTATGAGAAAAACATCAACACCAAAAACAGCAGCTAAGACGAAAGCTGCAAAGACTGCAGCGGCAGCTGTAAAGACGGTAGAGAAAGTGGCAGAAGCAGCAACTGAGACCGTGAAGGCAGCAGCAGTTCCGGTTGAGAAAGTCAAAGAGGAAGTTGTAAAGGCTGTAGAGACAGCTGTAGAGCAGGCTCCGGCAAAGAAGAAAACAACCACAGCAAAGAAAGCCGTAGCTGAGACCGTATATCTTCAGTACCTTGGCAAAGAGATCAACAAAGCGGATTTGATGAAGCAGGTAAAGGATATCTGGACAAAAGAGCTGAAAAATAAGGTCGGCGATATGAAGAGCGTAACACTGTACCTTAAGCCGGAAGAAAACAAAGCTTACTATGTGATTAATGAGGAAGTAACCGGAAGCATTGATATGTAATCGGTATAGAAAACCAGAAATAGTGTGCTGAAAGCGAGTGTCTGACAGAAACGTGTGCGCTTCTACAGACTGATTCAGAAATAAAAATCCCTGACAGAAAATCATTTGCACATCTGAAATGATGCAGCGAATGGATTCTGCCAGGGATTTAAATTATTGTTATAGTTTCTTTTAAGTCTGTGTCAGATAAAAACTGTTTAGAGCGGACTTAATTCATTCCTTTAGTCCATATCCTTTGAACGGATATTCAGACGCCAGTCAAGATCACCGCGGGAAAGTCCGAGAATCAAGGACTCTGCGGTGGCAATATTGGTTGCCATCGGAATATTATACTGATCGCAGCAACGTGAAATCGCGTAGATGTCTGCTGTGTTCGGGCTGGTAATCAGAGGGTTATAAAAGAAAATAACCATATCCATGCAGTTCCGCTCGATCATGTCCATAAACTGCTTATCTCCGCCGACGCTTCCCGGAAGAAACTTGTATACGTGGAGATTTGTAACTTCTTCAATTCTTCTGCCTGTAATCCCTGTTGCGTATAAATTGTGTTTTGATAAGATATATTTATAAGCGAGACAAAAATTCTCCATCAGGGTTTTTTTGCTGTTATGTGCGATAAAACCGATGTTCATCCTCGTACCAACCTTTCTGAATTCCTAATATATCAATCCTATTATAGCAAAAGTTTCTAAAAAATCAATCATTATTTTTGGTTTTTTAGAAAAAATGCTGTATAAAGACGCTGCATAAAAATGCTATATGTGAATGTTGATTTTTCTGACCGGAATGAAGCAACAAAAATTTCCAGTTTAGTTTATCCGGTCCTGCACATACTAGGAGTGCAGCAGAAAAAGCTGCAAAATCACCAGACCGATAAAAAATCAGAGAAGAAAACAAAGGAGGCGTTTTACAATGACAAATCGTTCATCCAACACAGCAGCAGTGCCGGAAGCCAAAGGAGCACTCGATCGTTTTAAATTTGAGGTGGCAAGCGAACTTGGAGTACCGCTTACCGACGGTTACAACGGAAACCTGACCTCAAAGCAGAACGGATCAGTTGGCGGCTATATGGTGAAAAAGATGATCGAGAACCAGGAACGCCAGATGTCCGGAAACGGTCAGATGGGCGGTACGAGTCAGATGGGCGGCACCAGCCAGATGAGCTCCGGTATGCAGCAGTAATAACCGAAAAGACAAAAGAAAAAGAGCGGTCGTGAAAAACGGCCGCTTTTTGCAGGGAAAAATAAATATTTTTTATGCTGCACCGATCATGGATGCATCAAGCAGTGCTTCCACAATTTCTTTTTCGATTGTTGGCGGGAAACCATCGACACTGTTTTCCGGCTTTTTGGTAACCCCGTCGACACACCCGAGAGATACCATGCGGGTAAGGCAGTCTGCAATTTTTTCATACGTCGGGAAGAGGTCATACTGCGACAGAAGTGCAAGGTATGCTACAAGTGCATAGGCACCCCAGTTGGAGGTTGTGGCGATGATCAGGTCATCGACCATTACCGTACATGGAACAAGATCAAGTTTTTCGGAAATGATGTCTTTTAAATTTCCCATACCGATCTCATTCCCGCCGTCTCCGATGCCGACCGTAAGGATGGAAGATGAGGAGGCAAGTTCAAACATTTTATCGATCGGGGCGGTCTGGCCGGCAATACTGATTCCGCGCATATTTGCATAATCGTTCCTGAGATTGTGGCCGCAGCGCTCGATGGAGATCAGGCATACCGGAGCATACTTGCTAAGAAGCATGGAGTAGTCCTTTTCATCTGAATGGACAGAAACATATTCTACGGGAAGGTTTTCCGGCTCAAAAATCCCGTTGCAGATGCGATCTGTAACGATAACCGGTGTATAGCCGAGTCTGCCGAGTGCTTTGGCGAGTGTGATCGTACCGAGCGGTCCATCCGTTTCCGGGTGTCCGGCCACGTAAAAACCGGTCGTGAGCAGAATGGTCCCTCTTGGGAGTGAGAGGATCTGCTGCGCTGCATGACGGCAGTAGTGAGAGTCCAGATGATTTGGGAGGATATTCATGCCACGTCCGGAATGCCGCAGGACGATATCTTCAATGGACTCTGTGACAGGGCTGATGGATGCAGATGTAAGTGTATGGCTCATAGTACGGTACCTCCTGGAGTGTGATGGAATGAAAGCCCCCTGGGTGCCTGAAAAATCGGGTCACCTGCATGGGTGTGAAATGAGATGGAGCAAGAAGCGAACAGAAGCTTTAACGATTAGCCAGAGTTTCTTCAATTGACGCGATGCGGATGTTGTGACTGGTCAGTGCCTGGCGGATATTTTTTACAAAAGAAAGTGCGGCAGGGCTGTCACCATGTACGCAGATGGAATCTGCAGCAAGTTCAATTTCTTTTCCGGTAATGGAAATGACGGTGCCTTTTTCAACCATCTGAAGTACCCGGCTGATCGCAAGACTGGTATCGGTGATCATTGCCCCTGGTTTGCTTCTTGCAACGAGAGAACCATCTTCCTCATAAGCACGGTCAGCAAACACTTCACATGCAGTTTTAAGGCCAGTCTGTTTTGCGGCAGTCGTCATTTCGCTGCTGCCCGGAGCGAGGAGAATCAGGGAGGAATCGACCGAAGCAATTCCCTCACAGATTGCCTGCGCAATTTTGGCATCTTTTACTGCCATATTATAAAGCGCACCGTGTGGCTTTACATGCTGAAGTGTGGTATTTTCTGCCGCACAGAAAGCTTTCAGGGCACCGATCTGGTACTGAGTGATTGCGGTGATCTCTGCCGGTGAGAGATCCATTTTCCGGCGACCAAATCCGACGAGATCCGGAAAGCCCGGATGCGCACCGACGCGAACGTGATTTTTTACGGCATTTTTTACCGTTTTGCTCATAACGACCGGATCGGATGCGTGAAATCCGCAGGCGACATTGGCGGAAGTGATGAACGGAAGAATTTCTTCATCCATGCCACATTTATAGTTTCCGAAACTCTCACCGAGATCGCAGTTTAAATCGACTGTTTTCATGTGAATTTCCTCTTTTCTTTTGTGATCAGTATTTTAATTCTACATTTTTTACGTCTGTAATCAGCATATGGCCCGGCGCATGCGTGATGGCAAGCGAAGGGCAGGACTGCATCACGACATTCTGCGGGGTGACACCGCACGGCCAGAAGACCGGCACCTCGCCTTCTTTGATGGTGACCATATCGCCGAAGTCCGGATGCATGAGATCGCGGATGCCGATATGCTCCGGATTTCCGATGTGAACCGGCTCTCCGTGTACACGCGGCATCTCACCGGTGATGAGTACGGCACGCGGAATCAGCTCATATGGGATGGGGCGCATGCTTACGACCATGTTTCCGTGAAAGATCCCCGCTGATTCACAGGGAATATTGGTTTTGTACATTGGTACATTACAGCCTTCTTCGATGTGGCGGACCGGAACGTTTGCCTCGAGCATGGCTGATTCAAAAGAAAAGCTGCATCCGATCAGGAAGCTGACAAAATCATCCTGCCAGAACGAAGCGATATCAGTGTATTCTCCATCCAGCACGCCGTCGCGGTAAATGCGGTAGCGCGGAATTTCTGTTGCGATATCAGCATCTTTTGCAATCGTGCGCAGAAAACGGCTTCCCGTATCAGAAACCTCAAGAAGCGGGCAGGATCTGGGATTGCGCTGCGTGAAAAGCAGAAAATCATAGGCCAGATCCTTTGGAAGAATGACGAGATTGGCCTGTGCGTATCCGGCACACATGCCGGCAGTGGGGCCGGTGATCTCACCTTTTGCGATGAGGGCACGAACCTCCTTGGGAGACATTGTTGTATAATCCATGTTAAAAAACCTCCTTTGATTTAGAAGATAGAAGATACGTCCGGAGTCTTCCATGCACTTGTTTTTTTCAGACAAAAAAGATTCCGGGCGTACATTAAGTCCTGTGAGCGGTTTGCAGAAGTTTCTGCGCTTCCTCTACAGAAATCTTTTTAAAATGAATGATGGCGCCCGGCTGGCACTGGGCAATCACCGGAAGATCTGCGGTGCATACCGTTCCGATTTTAGCATATCCGCCTGTGGTCTGCCGGTCTGCCATGAGGATGATCGGCCTTCCGGCGGAGGTGATCTGAATGGAGCCGAACACGATACCGTCGGAGATGATATCACTTCCGTGACAGCTGGTGATCGCCGGACCGTCAAGGCGGCAGCCCATCCGGTCACTTTCCTGTGTGACGGTATAAGCCTCGGAATAAAAGGTGTCCAGTCCGGACGAGGTAAAATAATCTGCCTGAGGACCTTCCACGACACGAAGCGTTACGTGATCGGAATATTCTGGCTGGGAGTACCAGAGGTTCTTTAATTCTTCAAATCCGGAATCGTCTCTGCCAACCGGCAGTACGTCTCCAGCCTGAAGCGCCCGGCCGCAAAAACCGCCGATCCGGCATTTTAAATTGGTGGAACGGCTGCCCATCACAGGCGGGACGTCGATGCCTCCGGATACGGCGAGATAAGTCCGGCAGCCGCTTTTTGCAAATCCAAATGTGAGCGTATCCCCGGCTGCTATGCGGACGGCCCGGTTCATCGGACACTGTTTCTGGTTGAGGGACGGCGACATGTCGGCTCCGGTCAACGCCAGGATGCAGGGAGAATCGAACTGATAGCTGCCACCGAATAAAGACAGCTCGAGGACGGCCTCACCACTGTAGTTGCCAACGAGCGTATTTGCAATTTCGTAAGAGCGCTGATCCATTACACCGCAGGGCTGCATGCCGGATTCCTGATAGCCAAACCGGCCGAGATCCTGAACGGTAGTCAGAGCACCGGGCTGGATTATTTTGACTGACATTTAAACCGCCTCCTTTTTTACCCGTATTTTCGGCTGATAGAGACCTTTTGCCTGCTGCTGCCGGATATCGTAATATTCGCAGGATGAAATCGGAACAAAGCGGATATATTCACCGGCTTTGCAGAGTACCGGATCCGGGCGGTTCGGATCATAAAAGTCAACCGGAGTACCGCCGATCAGTCTCCAGCCACCCGGGGAATCAAGCGGATAGACACCGGTCTGGCTTCCGCCGATCCCAACGGCGCCCTGTGGGATTTTTACACGCGGCGTGGAAAGGCGCGGCATCTCGATCCGTTTATCAAGGCCGCCGAGGTAAACAAAGCCGGGAAGAAAGCCGAGCATGTAGATGCGGTAATCGACTCCGCTGTGAATGGCGATGATCTCCTCTCTGGAAAGCCCGGTCGTTTTTTCCATATCGGAAAGATCAGGACCGAAATGGGAACCGTAGCAGCAGGGGATGAGATGAATCCGTTTTTCTTTCTGCCCGCTGGCGGAAAGAGAGAAAGAGAACTGTTTCAGCGTTTCGGTCAGCTTCTGATAGGAAAGAAGTCCTGGGTCATAAAGGATCAGCAGGGATCGAAAGGAAGGGATCAGTTCCCTGATCCCGGCAAGTCCGGCACTGTGAATCCTGGCAGTCATAGCCTGAACCTGGTCGTTAATAAGAGGATCAATTGTATTTCCAAACTCTGCCACAACCGCACTGTCACCGGCAGGCAGAATCTTCAGATCTGTTTTCATAAAAAATGTGCCCCCTTTCAGACAAAAAAAGAAGGCGACAAAAAAGTGTACGGCTTCTTTGTCGTCTTCGCACTGATTGTATAGCGGAAGCAAAAAAAGTCAAGAAAAAGTCAGGAATGCAAAAAATAAAAAAAGGACTTGACACAGAAAATGGTTTGCGATATAGTCTGGCGCCTTTCCTGTTTTACCGGAAACTTCCTTCCGGGGCAACTATTACAGGATGTCATCTGACAGGTGGCGTTCGCCATAGGAAAATAAAGGAGGAGACTGTTATGAAAAAGAAAATGGTAAGTGCAATGCTGGCGTTGACAATGGTACTGTCTTTTGTGGCTGTAAACGCCTGTGCGGAAGAAGATCATGTGATTAAGATTGGTGCGGTATGTGCGATGACCGGCGGTTCTGCAGTATATGGCGAAGGTGCACAGAACGCGATTGATATGGCAGTAGAAGAGATCAACGCTTCTGACGCAGAGTACAAGATTGAGATCATCAACGGCGGAAAGGTCGCAGACGATGCGAAAGACGCAAAGCAGGCAGTCAATGCATATAATTCGCTGATGGCAGAGGATCCGGAAGCAATCGTGGGTTCTTTCTTCTCATCGGTTACACTTCCAATGGCGGAGCTTGCTGCAGATGACAATATGCTCCTTCTGGCAACCGGAGCAACAAACTATCAGGTAACGCAGATCGGACCGACAATCTTCAGAAACTGTTTCATTGATCCATATCAGGGCAAGATGGCCGCTGCATTTGCAAAGGATCAGGGCTATACGAAAGCGGCGATCATCTATGCAAAGGATGACGATTATTCCAATGGCCTGAAGGATGCATTCGTGGAAAGTGCGGAAGCAAACGGAATTGAAGTTGTATACGTCGGAGAATGTACGACAACCGATACTGATTTTACGGCGCAGGCAACACAGGCGGTCGGAAGCGATGCGGATTTCGTGTTCTATCCGTGCTTCCTTGACACCGTCCCGCTGCTGGTACAGCAGGTAAGGGATGCCGGATTTGAGGGCGCGATCATGGGAGGCGACGGCTGGGACGGCGCTGATACAAGCGGTCTGGAGGATTATTTTGAAAACTGCTATTTCACAAACCATTATTCTTCTGAGGATACCGCGCCTGCAGTGCAGGAATTCGTTTCCAAATATACAGATAAATATGGAACCGACAGCCTGAATGCATGCGCAGCGCTGTATTATGATGCGATGTATATGCTGGAAGAGGCAGCCGTAAACGGCGGTGGTTCTGATACAGAATCCCTGGTCAAGGGAATGACCGGAATGAAGTTCAGCGGCGTTGCAGGAGATATTTATCTGGATGAGAACGGAGATGCGATCAAACCGGTGGTTGTCAATACGTATGAGGATGGCCAGATCAAATGGCTGAAGACGATTGCACCGGAGGAGTAAGCAGTCTGTACCTTATATATAGATATATAGAAAGAAAAAAGAAAAAGGATTCCTGTCAGGATACAACTGTGTATCAGAGATGGGAATCCTTTGTTTTTTTCATTTTGCCGGAGTGTGTTTAAAAAATTATTTTCGCAATTTCGCAGAAAGTATTTTTCAAACATATTCCGGAAGGGGAAAAAGAGAGGAGTGAGACGCGTGTCCATATTGATTCAAAGTATTGTAAACGGACTGAACCAGGGAGCAATCTATGCACTGATCGCACTTGGGTATACGATGGTATATGGCATTCTTCGGATGATTAATTTCGCACATGGCGATTTTATTATGGTCGGTGCATACACGATGTTCTATACCGTTCCGCTGATGGTAAGCTATGGGATGCCGGCATGGATGGCCGTGTTTGCAGCCGTAGCGGTCTGCACGGCGGTAGGCGTACTGGTAGAGCGGATTGCATATAAGCCGGTGAGAAATTCCGGATCGATCTCGGCACTGATTACTGCACTGGCAATGAGCCTGTTTTTGGAAAATCTGGCAATGGTGCTGTTTGGAGGAAATCCAAAGACTGTCACAAAAATCTTTGATCTTCCGATGATTGAATTGTTCGGTGCGAAAATCCAGCTGAAATATTTGCTGACACTTGGAATCGGCCTGGCAATCAAGGAAGAAACTGCGGCGGCAATGCAGGACGTATATGAAAAATTTCCGCGCCTTCGGGAGCGGCGCAGACAGCTGGCCGGTACGCTTTCCGGAGGGGAGCAGCAGATGGTGGCCGTCGGACGGGCACTGATGGGAAAGCCGTCGATCATTTTGATGGATGAGCCGTCGATGGGGCTTTCGCCGCTTCTGGTAAAGGAAGTGTTTGCCATTATAAAGGAAATCCATGCGGCCGGAATCACGGTGCTTTTGAATGAGCAGAATGCAAAAATGGCGCTCTCGATCGCAGACCGTGCGTACGTACTGGAAACGGGAACGATTTCTATCAGCGGAGATGCACAGGAACTGCTGAAGGATGAGCGTGTGAAGAAAGCATATCTGGGACAGTAGAAAATTACTTGTCTTTTGGCATACAGTAAAAAGATCAGGAAAATAGAAAAACTGCCCGTACAGAAAAGACGGGCAGAGAAACGGAGCGTACCATGAAACAGGAATATTTTGCCCTCTGTATCACGAGAACCTGCGGTTCTGGCGGAACGGAAATCGGGAAAATGCTCGCACAGCAGCTGGGAATTGATCTCTATGACCGGAAGCTGCTGCGCCTGGCATCTGAAGATTCTGGAATCAATGAAAAAATTTTTGCAAAAGCAGATCAGGATACGAAAAAAACGCTGCTTTACAAGGTGTCAAAATCTGTTTATAACGGGGAGTTGATCCCGCCGGAAAGCGGCAATTTTCTCTCTGACCGGAACCTGTTTGAATACCAGGCAAAAGTACTGAAAGAGCTTCTGAAAAAGGAGAGCTACGTGGTACTCGGGCGGGCGGCAGACTTTGTGCTCAGGGATAAGCCAAATGCGATCAGTATTTTTCTGAGCGCATCGGAGGAGGCATGCTTTGCGCGTGAAATGGAGATCATGCAGACAGATGCATTCGGGGTCAACCGGCATATCAGCAGCATCAATCGCTACCGGAGCGATTATTATCGCTATCACACCGGGAACAGATGGAAAAATCCGGAAAATTATGACCTTTGCCTGCGCACGGATGTACTTGGCTACCAGGGCTGCGTGGATCTGATCTGCGCTTACATTGAACGCAGATAAGCATTCCCCCGCTTCAAGTGCGTGGAGCACTAAGCGGTGGGTAAGGGGGATGCTTATGTCAGTGGGAGTTGAAAGCTCCCACTGACAGGTCGCGAAGCGACTGCGTTCATGAGCAAGTAGCAAAGCGGATTGCGAATGTCCGCTTTACAAGCGGATTGGGAAAACCGTGATCCCATGCAGGTCACATTGAGACGATCTGCCTCGTAAACCCGTCTTTTTGCTTCGTCAAAGAGACAGGCATACCAGTTTGTGTCAAAATCGGTTATGAATACTGAGTTTTACAAAAAATAAAAACGCCCGGGGTAGCATGAAAACGTGCCAGCCGGGCGTTTCTGTGTTTCTGCCTGATTTGGGACTACGTATCACAACATGCTCAATCCAGCGGAGCATGCTCACGTAAGGGATCCATTGTAACCTGTAAACCGAGACGCCGCAGCGTATCAAGGTCGACCTTGGAAAGCCGGGCAGAGCAGTGCAGCTGACAGCCGCGAAGCTGCGGGATGGCATCGAGCGCCTGCTTTGCCATCGCATTGTCCGATGCGCTGACTGAGAGTGCGATCAGCGTCTCATCGGTATGCAGACGAGGGTTTTTGCTGCCGAAGTAGTTTGTTTTTAAAGTCTGGATCGGTTCGAGCGCGTGCGGAGAGATCAGCGGGGTCTCGTGATCGATACCGGTGAGATTCTTCAGAGCGTTGAGCAGGACGGCTGAGCACGGTCCGAGCAGATCGGAAGTCTTACCGGTGACGACCGAACCGTCCGCAAGCTCAAGCGCTGCGCAGGTGACACCGAGCTTTTTCGATGTTTCGTTTGCGACAGCGGTACAGGTACGTGCGTTGACCGTCAGACCAAGCTGCTGCATCAGGAATTCAATCTTAAAAAGTTCATCTTCTGAAGCGAGCAGGTCGGCGCGGCGGATCAGTGCCTCATAGTAGCGGCGGATAATCTCCTGTCTGGAAGCTTCCCGGCACGCTTCATCGTCAAAGATACAGAAACCGGCCATGTTGACGCCCATGTCAGTCGGTGACTTGTAGGGGCTTTCGCCGAAGATCCGGCGGAACATTTCATTGAGCACCGGAAAAATCTCGATATCGCGGTTATAGTTGACCGTGGAGACGCCGTAAGCACTCAGATGGAAGGAATCGATCATGTTGACATCGTTGAGATCTGCGGTAGCGGCCTCGTAGGCGAGATTGACCGGGTGCTCAAGCGGAAGATTCCAGATCGGGAAAGTCTCAAACTTTGCATATCCGGCGCGGACACCGCGTTTGTTTTCGTGGTAGAGCTGGGAGAGGCAGGTCGCCATCTTTCCGCTTCCCGGTCCCGGTGCAGTGACAATGACGAGCGGTCTTGTCGTCTCAATATAATCATTTTTGCCATATCCGTTTTCACTGATGATGAGCGGAATATTTTTCGGATAACCTTCAATACGGTAATGGCGATAGACCGCAATGCCCTGACTTTCCAGTTTGGTGCGGAACGCCTGGACACTGGCATGATCCTCATAGCAGGTGAGCACGACACCGCCAACATACAGTCCCTTGCTGCGGTAAACATCGATGAGACGCAGCACATCGCGGTCATAGGTGATGCCGAGATCGGCACGGACTTTGTTTTTTTCAATATCGCCGGCGTTGATGGCGATGATTACTTCGGCCTGGTCAGAGAGCTGCAGCAGCATCTGAAGTTTGCTGGACGGCTCAAAGCCCGGAAGTACACGGGACGCATGGTAATCATCAAAAAGCTTTCCGCCGAATTCAAGATAAAGCTTGTTGTCAAAGCTGGCAATCCGTTCGCGGATCTTTTCGGACTGCAGTTTCAGGTATTTCTGATTGTCAAATCCTGTCTTCATATTTAAAATCCTTTCTGGTGTATTAAGGTGACATGTGTTGCTTCTATTAGCAATTCTGCAAAAATGGACAAAAATACACACTAACTTTTATTATACGATAGAAGATCTTGAAAATCCATGTATTTTTCAAAAACAGCTTCAAAAATGTGGGCATTTTATAAAATTTTATCCGGTCCTGACCAGGATACAAATCAGAATACCTGTTCCGTATTGACAGCAGGAAAGGAAAAATTTATAATATAACGGAATAGGCAAAAAAAGGGAAAGGGATTATTATGCGGGTAATAGCAGGAAAAGCGCGGAGACTTCCGCTGAAGACGATAGAGGGGTTGGATACAAGACCGACGACAGACCGGATCAAGGAGACCTTGTTCAATATTTTACAGAATGATCTTTACGATATCCGGTTTCTTGATATTTTCAGCGGCAGCGGCGGAATCGGCATTGAGGCGCTCAGCAGAGGCGCATCGGAGGCATATTTCATCGAAAACAACCGTGCAGCTGCCGCATGTATTAAAGAAAATCTGAAATTTACGCATCTGGATGCACAGGCAACGCTGCTGCAGTGTGATGTGCTGGCAGGACTTGGACGTCTTGAGGGGCAGAAGCCGTTTCAGATTATTTTTATGGATCCGCCGTACGGAAAAGAGCTGGAGCGGGAAGTGCTGGAGTACATAGCAGTACACAGTCCGTCTTTTGTGGATGCGTCGACACAGATCATTGTGGAGGCACGTCTTGGAACTGATTTTTCTTATGCAGAAGATCTTGGATTTACGGTAGACCGCGTGAAAGAGTACAAGACAAATATGCATGTTTTTCTGCATAAATAAATGAAGCGATTGCTCAGGAATGAAGTGCTATCCGGTCCTGAGCGGTCTCAAAAGGGAGAAAAATTATGGCAACAGCAGTATATCCGGGCAGTTTTGATCCGGTGACAAAAGGCCATCTTGACATTATCGAGCGGGCGGCATCTCTGGTGGATGAGCTGGTGGTTGCGGTTTTGAAGAATAATGCAAAAACACCGTTGTTTTCTGAGGAAGAACGTGTTAAGATGATAAAAGATGTGACAGGTCATATTCCAAATGTACGTGTGGAGTCATTCAGCGGCCTTTCCGTTGAATTTGCAAAGCAGTGCGGAGCTAAATTCATCGTGCGCGGGCTGCGGGCGGTGACGGATTTTGAGTATGAGCTTCAGATGGCGCAGACAAACAGGAGTCTTTGTCCTGAGGTGGACACGCTGTTCTTTGCGACAGATCTGAATTATGCGTATATCAGTTCGACGATCACAAAGGAGATTGGTTCCTACGGGGGAGATATCTCCGGTTTTGTGCCGGAGCAGCTGGTGGATCAGGTATATGAAAAGATCGCATCCAGACAGAGAAATGAAAGCAGGCAAACAGGGAAATAAAAAGATTAAAGTAACTGTTCAGAGCCAACCTCCAAAATGCTACGCATTTCGTCGGTGTGGCGTATCCGCCAAATAAAATTTCAAAAACAGGCTTAAAAATGCAAGCATTTTCCGCCTGTTTTATGAAATTTTGCTTGGCTCTGAACAATTACAGATTAAATATGCAGGGCATTGTATAAATAAAATAAGGAGAGTATACTATGAGCAGCAGAATTGAACAGATCATTGAAGAAATCGAAGAGTTCGTCGACAGCTGTAAGTTTCAGCCGCTGTCTTCCACGAAGATCGTTGTAAATAAAGAAGAACTGGAGGAACTTCTGCGTGAGCTTCGCATGAAGACCCCGGATGAGATCAAGCGCTATCAGAAGATCATCAGCAATAAGGATGCGATTCTGGAGGATGCACAGCAGAAAGCAGACGCGATCATTTCTGATGCAAATGCAAAGGCACAGCAGATCGTGAGCGAGAGCGAGGTAATGCAGACCGCACTGCAGCAGTCTAATCAGCTGATCGAGCAGACAAATGCGCAGGCACAGGAGATCATCGACAAGGCGACGCAGGATTCCAATGAGATCCGCATGAGCGCGATCCGCTACACTGATGAGATGCTTGAGAATCTTGAAAAGATCATGAGCCATACGATTGACCAGGCCGGTACAAAGTACAATAACTTCATCAATTCCATTCAGTCCTGCTACGATATCGTAAACAAGAACCGGATGGAGCTTTCTCCGCAGACCGAGCCGGGCGGATATACACAGGTTCCGGAAGAAGCACCGGAGGAAAAGACGGAAGAATAAAAATCTGAGAATTTAACGGAGTAAGACAATCCCCTGTTTCAGTTGCAAGAAGCAATGAGCAGGGGATTTATTTATATTATAGCAATTCTGCAAAATAATGCATCCCCCCGATCTGTCAGAGCGTGAAATACTGCGTCAGAAATCTTTGCCGTGCGTCAGCACGCCTGCACAAAGAAGGACACTGAGCAGGGTGATACACACTCTGCTTTTTATGTAAGAAATGCTTTTTTTACGGTTCATGTGTGCGATTCCGATCGTCTGTGCCAGTGCGGAAAATCCGCCAAAAGAAGCGCAGGCAGAAAGAAAAACGAATTTCGCGGGCCACGGAAGGGATGATATGGCGAGCAGATGAAGACCGTTTGTCACCTCGATCGCGGCACGTATCAGAAGCCCGACGGGATGGAAAGAGGAAAAAGCAGCCGCAAGCAGATGAGAAATGCAGCCGTCGAGAATGGAGAATGATACGAGATAGCCGCCAAGACGGACTGTATTTTCGATCGCGTTCATGATACAGGGATCGAGTAAGGCAAAAGAAAAAGAGAGAGGAGCAGATTCCCTCTCTTTTTGCATGCTGATTTTTCTGCGAAATGAAAAAGAACGCAGGAATCCATAGAGAAACGAAGCGCCGAGGACGGTTCCGAGAAAGACCGGGCCAAGCTTCGGGGCGTCAAGCTGAGCGACTGCAAGATAAGAGAGAAGAAATGCCGGGCTTAGATTATTGCAGAAGCCAAGCAGGAATGTTTCCTCGTCGGCAGAGATCAGATTCTGGGCGGCCAGATCAGATGTAATTTTAGCACCGACCGGAAATCCGCAGAGAAAACCTGCCAGAACAGCGAAACACCCTGCCTGTGAGCAGCCAAACAAAAGATGCAGCGGGCGGTAAAAAAGCGCAGTCAGGGGATAGATCAGTCCGGTGCGCAGAGCAAAATTGCCAAGCAGCATAAATGGAAAGAGAACTGGCACGACGCTGTGGTACCAGAGGAGAAGACCGTGTCGTGCACTTTCAAGCGCGGGAAGCGGGAAGACAAGAAGGTAAAAGAAAAAAGCAAAGAAGCAGAAAACGAGGGGAAGTTTACGGCGCATGGAGCCTCCGGTTTTGAGATGAATGTTTGCAGTAAATATATGAGGAGGCGGGCAGGAAATATGTGTATTTTAGTAACCGTTCAGAGCCAAGCGGATTTTCATGCAAAAGTGTGAGTCATGCTTGCATGACCGAACACTTTTGTGTGAAAATCCATTTGACGGATACGCCACACCGACGAAATGCGTAGCATTTTGGAGGTTGGCTCTGAACAGTTACGTATTTTAAAATACAGTGACGGAGAAGAAAAAGACCATATAAAGGGAGCAGTTCAGAATAAGTTCTGTGGCTGAGAAATAGAAATAAGAAAATAAGAAGAAACGAATTTCGGAGCATCGATGAAGCCTAAATTTGTTATTTTACCACTGTTTCTGTTTACATTGGCATTTCTTGGCGTGCGGCAGTCGGCTGATCTTTACCGGCAGTCGGCAGCCACTTATTTTAACCAGGCAAACCTGGGCAGCGATGATTTTCGGCGCATGCAGCCAGGCACTTATGTGATGGAGCAGCTGCGCACTGATGCAGAGCAGACGGGACTTTCACCGGGGGAACTCCTTGCGATCCGTCTGCCGTTTGAACATTTTTGTTTTGGATCAGGAAGAGCGTGGACAGCTGCCCGGTACGAAGCGTGGCGTATGCTTTTCTTTCAGAAAAATCAGAGTGGCTATGAACGGGTCTGTCAGGCGTATGCGGCGGTCTGGGATGATGTCCGATGTTTTCCGGTGTCTGCTCCCGGAGCCTGCTATGAAAATTCCTGGATGTTTGAGCGGACGTACGGCGGACAGCGCGGCCATGAGGGAACGGATCTGATGCCGCCGGAAAATATTGCGGGGTATTATCCGGTTATGAGCATGACAGATGGAGTTGTGGAAAAAATCGGCTGGCTTCCGAAAGGCGGCTGGCGGATCGGAATACGAAGTCCGTCGGGCGGATACTTTTATTATGCGCATTTTGACTCCTACAGCCGAAGCTATGGTGTCGGTGACCGCATCAGCGCCGGAGAGGTTCTTGGTACAATGGGCGATACCGGGTATGGCGAGGAAGGAACGCGCGGAAAATTTGCAGTGCATCTGCATCTTGGAATTTATATCCACACAGAAGAATACGAGGAACTGAGCGTGAATCCGTACTGGGTGCTGCGGTGGGCAGAGCAGATGCGGGAGAGGTAAAGCATTGCATCTTCCCGATATGTGTGCTACAATGTACGGAACGAAACAGGATTGGAGAGGTTTCATGGAAATACAGTTATGGCGTGAGATTCTGACACCATATGATCTGGCAGTGAAGGAACTCATTGTAAAATTTGAACATCTGATCTATGAGCATCGGAGCCGTGGGATGTACTCTCCGGTTGAGCAGGTGAGCGGCCGCGTGAAAACGGTGGCGAGTATTCTTGACAAGGCGCAGAAGAAAAATATTGCGGTGGATGAGATTGAGGAGAAGCTGATGGATATTGCGGGAGTGCGTATCATCTGTCAGTTTGTGGAGGATATTCAGAAAGTAGTTGAGATTATCCGCAGGCGCACGGATATGGAAGTGATCGCTGAGCGGGATTACATTAATCATATGAAAGACAGTGGTTACCGCAGCTACCATATGATCGTGCTTTATGAGGTGCAGACGCTGGAGGGAAGCAGAAAGATAAAAGTGGAAATTCAGATCCGGACGCTGGCGATGAATTTCTGGTCGACGATTGAGCATTCCCTTCAATATAAATATAAGAAAAATATACCGGATCATATCCGGGAAAAACTGACGAATGCGGCAAATGCGATTATTTCTCTTGACAATGAAATGTCATCGGTGCGCAGTGAGATCATGGACGCGCAGAATTCTTCACTGCTGCACAGCCGGATCGTGGCGGATATTCTAAACAACATCCAGAATCTTTACCGGATCGCGAATCAAAGAGAAGTACATAAGATTCAGGATGAATTTTACCGGATCTACGAACTGAATGATATTGATCAGCTGAAGCGGTTCAGCCGGGAACTTGACATTATTTCAGAAGGTTACCGGGCACAGTCGGTGCCTGCGGAGGATATGGAGCTGAATCTGAAGGGATAGAGAAAATATGGTGGAAACGCTGAACAGAAAAAGAACAGATATGAGGAAAAAATGAGAGAACTTCCGAAGCTTTTTAAAGCGCGAATGAAACAACAGTTAAAAGAGGAATATGAGGATTTTCTTGCATGCTATGAAAGGGAAGGGTACGCGGGACTGCGGGTCAATACAGAAAAAATTTCTGTGGAGCGCTTTCGCGGGCTGTTCCCTTTTCCTCTTGAACCGGTACCGTGGACGGACTGTGGATTTTACTACGAAAAAATGCGGGAGCAGGATGAGGAAGAAGCCAGGAAAGCGGCGGGTGTGACAAAGCATCCGTATTATTATGCGGGACTTTATTACATTCAGGAGCCAAGCGCGATGCTTCCGGCAAGTGTGCTTCCGGTAAATCCGGGTGACCGCGTCCTGGATCTGTGTGCGGCACCGGGCGGAAAATCGACGCATCTGGCGGCGAAGCTTGGCGGAAAGGGGCTTCTTGTGGCAAACGATGCAAGTGCAAGCCGGGCAAAAGCGCTTCTGAAAAATCTGACGGTGTGGGGCTGTACGAACAGCGTGATCACCGGGGAAACACCGGAGAAGCTGCTGGAAGCATTCGGCTGTTTTTTTGATAAGATACTGGTGGATGCGCCGTGCTCCGGCGAGGGGATGTTCCGAAAAGATGCAGGGCTTGTAAAAAGCTGGGAGGAACGAGGACCACAGGAGTATGCTGCGATCCAAAAACAGATCCTGGACTGCGCGGTGAAAATGCTGCGGCCGTCTGGTATGCTGCTGTATTCCACCTGTACCTTTTCCGAGGTGGAGGATGAGCAGGTGATTGCATGGATTTTGGAACAGCATAAGGATCTGGAACTGGTCGAACAGGTGATACCAGGGCCGTGGAAAAATCAGACGGATGGGAAGACACCGGATGGATTTGCACGCGGATATGCGCCGTGTGAGAAGGCCGTTCGGCTCTGGCCGCACCGGATCTGCGGGGAAGGCCATTTTCTGGCGTTGCTGCGCAAAAGAGGAGTTGAGAAAACAGAGGGTAGTGAGGCGGCAGAAACTACCGGTTTTGCGTCGTTAAACTATTCCGGTTTGGCACAAAAACAGGCAGATCTGCCAGAAAAAAGCGCAAAATCCGGGAAGAAAAATCGGAAAAAGGCAGGAGCAGACCATACAAAAACAACTTCTTTCCATCAGAGGAGCGAAGAGGCCGCTTCCTTAGAGGCAGAAGAATTTTTCCGCCTGCTCCCATCCTCCCTTTTTGAGGGGCATACGCTTCGGCAGATTGGCGATCAGTATTTTCTTTTGCCGGAGAATATTCACCTGCCGGGCAGTTTGCGTTACCTGCGCACCGGGCTTTTGCTCGGCACAGCGAAGAAAGCACGGTTTGAACCGGATCAGGCACTCGCAATGGCACTTGGCACATCAGATTATCCACAGGTACTCAATCTTTCCGCCGGGGATGAGCGTGTGATTCGTTATTTGAAGGGAGAGACGATCAATCTTTTGCCGGAAGAAGCAGAAAAAAAGAAAGGCTGGGTTCTGATCTGCGTGGACGGATTTGGAATCGGCTGGGGCAAATACGCAGGGGATACGATAAAGAATAAATATTATCCGGGATGGCGGCTTCAATAAAACAAAAGAGGCCGGATCCTGTGATAATACGGTGCTGGTCGGAAGAATGAGGAGGGAAAAGATGCGGCTTGACAAATTTCTGGCAGAATGCAGCGGAAATACCCGCAGCGAAGTAAAAAAATGGCTGAAAGCAGGAGGCGTTACTGTAAACGGTGCCCCGGTATTAAAGCCGGAGACGAAGATCGATCCAGAGAAGGATGTCGTTGCACTGCAGGGAAAACAGCTTTTCTATTCCTCTTTTGTCGGGCTGATGTTTCACAAGCCGGCGGGCTGTGTGACAGCGACGCAGGATCGCTGCCAGAAAACGGTAATGGATTACATTGACCATCCGCGCAAAAAGGATGTTTTTCCGGTGGGCAGGCTGGATCTTGATACGGAGGGTTTGTTGTTTCTAATCAATGACGGGGATCTTTCTCATCGGATGCTCTCACCGCGACATCATGTGCCGAAAACATATGAGGCACAGATTGCGGGAGAGGTGACAAAGGAAGATGTACAGGCATTTGAGGAGGGCGTCGACATCGGGGAGAAGAAAAAAACACTTCCTGCACAGCTTGAAATTCTGGAAGTGAATGCGGGAGAGACTCCGACATCTCAGATCCGCCTGACGATCTGTGAGGGAAAATTTCATCAGGTAAAGCGGATGTTTGAGGCAAGAGGGAAAAAAGTCACATACCTGAAACGTGTTTCCATGGCGGGAATCGCACTGGATGAAGTGCTGAAACCGGGAGAATGGCGGGAACTGACGGCAGAAGAAGCAGAAAGGCTGAGAGAATCATGTTAGATATGTTAGAAGGAAGAAAAGCGGTGATCTTTGATCTGGACGGAACACTGATGGATTCGATGTGGATGTGGCGTGACATCGATATCGAATATCTTGGAAGGTACGGTTATACACCGCCGGAGGGACTGGAGCAGGTGATTGAAGGAATGGGATTTACTGAGACGGCACAGTACTTTAAGGAGCGTTTTCAGCTGCCGGATTCGATCGGGAAGATCAAGGAGGACTGGCTTAAGATGGCGTGGGACAAGTACGCGCATGAGGTAAAGCCGAAGCCTGGCGCGGTCGATTTTTTGAGAGCGATCCGTAAAAAAGGACTGCGTGTCGGGATCGCAAGCAGCAACAGCCGGGATCTGATCCTTGCATGCCTTGAGGGAAACCAGATTGCGGACTGCTTTGACTGTATCGTGACGTCATGTGATGTGGCGAAGGGAAAGCCGGCTCCGGATGTATATCTGAAAGCGGCAGAGCTACTTGGGGCAGAGCCGGAAACCTGCCTGGTATTTGAGGATGTCCCGATGGGGATTTTGTCCGGAAAAAATGCAGGCATGCGTGTCTGCGCGGTGGAGGATGCTTATTCCGGAGGTCAGACGGAAAAGATCCGGGAACTTGCGGACGGGTATATTGTTTCGTATGACGAGATCTCAAGGTAGATAACCTGGCTCTAAGCAGTAACAAAATAAAGGAGAAAAGCAGCATGAATCATCAGTTTCTTCCGGTTTCAAAGGAAGATTTAAAACAGCGGGGCATCGACCGGCTGGATTTTGTGTATATCACAGGAGACGCATACGTGGATCATCCGTCGTTCGGCCCGTCGATCATCGGGCGTCTGCTGGAATCCCGCGGCTATACGGTTGGGATCCTGGCACAGCCGGACTGGAAGGACAGGGAGAGTATCACTGCGCTTGGAAGACCGCGGCTTGGTTTTCTTGTATCCGCAGGAAATATGGATTCGATGGTAAACCATTATTCTGTTTCCAAAAAGCACCGGCAGACGGATTCTTACACACCGGGCGGTGTGATGGGAAAGCGGCCGGATTATGCGGTGGTGGTGTATACCAACCTGATCCGTCAGGTTTATAAAGATGTTCCGGTGATTGTCGGGGGCATCGAAGCGAGCCTGCGGCGTCTGGCGCATTACGATTACTGGTCAGATCGTGTGAAACGCTCCGTTTTGATGGACGGAGGAGCGGATCTGATTTCGTATGGGATGGGCGAACACTCGATCGTGGAGATTGCGGATGCACTGGCATCGGGAATTAACGTAAAGGATATCACGTTCGTGGATGGAACATGCTATAAGACGAAGGATCTGGAGTCTGTGTATGATTATATACTGCTTCCTTCCTATGAAGAAATCCGGGAAAACAAACAGTCCTATGCGAAGAGTTTTGCGATTCAGTACAAAAATACGGATCCATTTTCCGGAAAACGTCTCGTGGAGCCGTATGGCACGGTCTATGTCGTGCAGAATCCACCGGCAAAACCGCTGACGAGGCAGGAGATGGATGATATCTACGCGCTTCCATACTGCAGGACTTGGCATCCGATGTACGATGCGGCGGGCGGCATTCCGGCGATTGCAGAGGTAAAGTTCAGTCTGGTGAGCAACCGGGGCTGCTTTGGCGGATGTAATTTCTGCGCCCTGACGATGCATCAGGGGCGGATCGTGCAGACGAGAAGCCATGAATCGATCCTGGCTGAGGCGGTGGAGATGACGAAAGACCCGGAATTCAAGGGCTACATTCATGATGTTGGCGGACCGACCGCCGATTTTCGCCACCCGTCGTGTGACAAGCAGATGACGAAGGGTGTCTGCCAGAACCGGCAGTGTCTGTTTCCGACACCGTGTCCGAATCTGAAAGCAGATCATCAGGATTACGTGGAGCTGCTGCGTAAACTGCGGAAACTTCCGAAGGTGAAGAAGGTATTTATCCGCTCCGGTATCCGGTTTGATTATCTGATGGCGGATCAATCAGACACCTTTTTCCGGGAACTGGTGCAGTATCATGTCAGCGGACAGCTCAAGGTAGCCCCGGAGCACGTTGCGGATCCGGTGCTTGCAATGATGGGAAAACCGAAGCATGAAGTCTATCAGAAATTTACCGAACGCTATAAGAAGATGAATGAAGCGTGCGGGAAGAATCAGTTCCTGGTGCCGTATCTCATGTCTTCCCATCCGGGCTGTACGATGAAGGAGGCCGTGGAGCTTGCGTGCTTCCTGCGCGATCTCCATTATATGCCGGAGCAGGTGCAGGATTTTTACCCGACACCGGCGACGGTATCGACGTGCATGTATTACACCGGGCTTGACCCGCGGACGATGCAGCCGGTTTATGTGGAGAAAAATCCGCATCGCAAGGCATTGCAGCGTGCGCTGATCCAATACCGCAGACCGGAAAATTATGAACTGGTGCAGGAAGCATTGCGTCTGGCCGGTCGGACAGATCTGATCGGATTCGGGGAAGCGTGCCTGATCCGGCCGCGGCAGCTGAAACGAAAGGGTGCCGCCACAGGAAAAGCTGAAAGCTATGTGCCGTCTCATTCCCGCAAAAAAGCGATCCGAAATGTTCATAAAAAGAAATGAAAGGATTTTATCTATGAAAAAAACAAAAAAAGGTACCTATGGTTATATCCGAAATGAGCGCAAACGGCGGCTTTTGATTACACTTGCTTCGTTTGCGATTCCTCTGATTATTTACGTCACCGGTTATATCCAGACAAAGACGAGGTTGAATCTTTTTACCTTTGTGGCGATTCTCGGATGCATTCCGGCTGCACAGGCGATGGTGAGCTTCATTATGATCGCGATGCAGAAGCCGTTTTCACAGAAGAATTATGAGATGTCCTCGGCAGCGGCCGGAAACCTGACTGCGGCGTATGAGATGATTTTTACGGCTTATGAACATACGACAAATGTCGGTGCGCTTGTAGTTTGCGGTGATCATGTGGTGTGTTACACGGCAGATGACAAGAGCGAACCGGCAAAACTGGAAAAACACATCGGGAAGCTTCTGACGGCAAATGGATTCGGTGATGTGCAGGTTAAGGTGATGAAAGACATGAAAAATTACGTGAACCGTGTGAAAGATATCTGTGCAAAGCAGGATTACCTGCGCGAGGGGCTTACGTTTACGCCGGATTCCCGTTATCCGGATCTGACGCGCGATGAGATGGTGCTTCATATACTTCTTGCGATCTGCTTGTAGAAAGGCGGGAAGATGAATCAGAAAACAATTTCGAACAGAATTCCGGTCACAGATTTTGAGGCACCGGAGCTGGATATCTATGCGCGTATGAATGAGATTCAGCTGTTGAACCGCCATGAGCCGGAAAAAGGAATGTTTATCGCGGAGAGTCCGAAAGTGATCGAGCGTGCAATAAATGCAGGGTATCAGCCGCAGTCTTTTCTGGTGGACGATGAACATATGGAGGCAGATGCGTATCGGATACTGGAGCGCTGTAAAGAGATACCGGTTTATGCGGCTTCCAGGGAGGTGCTGCGGAATCTGACCGGTTTCCCAATGACGAGGGGGATGCTCTGTGCAATGCACCGACTTCCTCTTTTACGTCCGGAAACGCTGCTTGCAGATGCCAGACGGGTTGTCATTTTGGAACACGTGGTGAATCCGACGAATGTCGGGGCAATTTTCCGCAGCGCTGCAGCATTGAATATGGATGCGGTGCTGCTGTGCGATAACTGCAGCAATCCATTGTATCGAAGAGCGGCGCGTGTAAGCATGGGAACGGTATTTCAGATTCCATGGACGATTCTGGATGAGACCGTTTCCTGGCCGGAAGGGGGGCTGAGGCTTCTGAGAAACTTTGGTTATAAAACGGTGTCGATGGCGCTTCGGGATGACTCTGTGAGTATTTCCGATCCGCGCCTGAAGCAGGAAGCGCGTCTGGCAATTATTCTTGGTACAGAAGGAGATGGTCTTGCGTCCGCGACGATCGAAGGCTGTGATTATACGGTGCGTATTCCAATGTCGCATGGCGTGGATTCACTGAATGTGGCCGCAGCAAGTGCAGTCGCATTCTGGGAAATCTCATAAGGAGGGACCCGCCGTAGGTGGGAGGATCCCTTATGAGCTTGCGTCCGGAAAAAATCCCTTACGGAGCTAGGCTCAGCGAAGAAATCTCATAAGGAGGGACCCGCCGCAGGTGGGAGGATGCCCGATATTTTCTCTGAATCGAAAAACAAAGACTGCGGCATGTAAAACAGGTGCCGGAGTCAGAATGGAAAAATAAAAAAATGAAGGAAATAACAGTAACAAAAAACGAAGCGGGCCAGCGTGCAGACAAGCTGCTTGCCAAATACTTAAAGGAAGCACCGAAAAGCTTCTTTTATAAAATGATGCGCAAAAAAAATATCGTGCTCAACGGAAAAAAGATGCAGGGAAATGAGATTCTGCAGGTGGGCGACGAACTGAAACTTTTTCTGTCTGACGAGACGGTGGAGAAATTTCAGGGCAGTGTGCCGGGCGAAGCAGGACAGGGAAAACGTGGCGAGACGCTGCCGGATCCGAAAAAACTTCCGGTTCTTTACGAAGATGAGGATATTCTTCTTTTAAATAAGCCTGTGGGAATGCTTTCTCAGAAGGCGCAGCCGCAGGATATCTCGGCGGTGGAATACCTCCTTGCACATCTTCTGGAAAACGGAAGTATCACTCGCGAGCAGCTGCGCAGCTTCCGCCCTTCGGTCTGCAACCGCCTGGACCGCAACACGACCGGTATTCTGATTGCCGGAAAAAGCCTGGCCGGGCTGCAGACGATGAGTGAGCTGCTCAGAGACCGCAGCGTACACAAGTATTACTGCTGTATCGTAAAAGGAAAGATGGAAGGGACGCAGCATCTGAAGGGATATCTGGTAAAAGATCATGCCACAAATCAGGTACGTGTATCGAAAGAACTGACGAAAAATGAGGAGGCACAGCCGATCGAGACAAAGTACCGGGTGATCACATCAGACGGAAACCTGACCTTGCTTGAGGTGCTGCTTCTGACCGGGCGCAGCCATCAGATCCGCGCACATTTATCTTCGATCGGACATCCGATCCTTGGCGATCCGAAATATGGTGACCAGGGACTGAATACGCGCTATAAAAGCCTTGGTGTAAAACATCAGCTGCTCCACGCGTGGCGTCTGGAATTTCCGGATGTGAAAGGAGAGTTTTCTTATCTGTCCGGAAAGATATTTACCGCACCGCCGCCGGGCATTTTTCTGAAGCTGTTTCCGGGGCAGGATTTCAGTTCAAAAACATGAGGCATGTATTCTGTATGGGTGATGCAGAAAAGGTGGAGGGGGTTCTGGCTGACAGGAAAATGCACAGAAAAGAGGAGAAGAAATGGCAACCTGGAATACCCGTGGTCTGCGCGGTTCTACACTTGAGGAACTGATTAACCGCACAAATGAGTTCTATCTGGAAAAAAATCTGGCGTTGATCCAGAAAATTCCGACGCCGATTACCCCATTAAAGATCGACAAGGAGCACCGACACATCACGCTTGCGTATTTTGAACAGAAAAGTACTGTCGATTACATCGGTGTGGTGCAGGGTATCCCTGTCTGCTTTGATGCAAAAGAGTGCACCTCAGACACGTTTGCGCTCCAGAATATCCATGAGCATCAGGTGAAATTCATGGGCGAGTTTGAAAAGCAGGGCGGAATTTCGTTTCTGGTGCTGTTTTTCAGTGTGCGCAACGAGCTTTTCTATCTTCCGTATAAAGATATGATGAAATTCTGGAACCGGGCGCAGGAGGGCGGAAGAAAAAGCTTTCGTTATATGGAACTTGACCAGAACTACTATCTGGAGCCAAAGAACGGACTGCTTGTGCCGTATTTGGATGGCCTTGCGCGCGACCTGGAATCCAGGGATTGACAAGCAATGGAAAATTTCGTATAATTTTGTGGATTGTTTCACACGGTAGAGAATTATCACTGCGAAGCAATAAAGTAAAATGAGAGAGGAACTGTCTATGCAGAAGATTTTACATACGCCAGAGGGGGTACGTGATATCTACAGCAGAGAATGCGAACAGAAGCATGCGCTGCAGGACCGTCTTCACGCGACGATCCGTTCGTACGGATATCATGACATCGAGACACCGACCTTTGAATTTTTTGATGTGTTCAGCAAGGAGATCGGCACGACTCCGTCAAGAGAGCTTTATAAATTTTTTGACCGCGAGGGAAATACGCTGGTGCTGCGGCCGGATTTTACGCCGCCGATCGCACGTGCGGCGACAAAATATTTCCTGAATGAACCGATGGCGGTGCGCCTGACGTATCTTGGAAATACTTTCATCAACAATTCCAGCTATCAGGGCCGTTTAAAAGAGACAACGCAGATCGGCGGAGAGCTGATCGGGGATGACAGTGCAGATGCGGATGCAGAGGTAATTGCGCTGGTGGTGCAGACCCTGCTTGCTTCCGGACTGGAGGAATTTCAGATCAGCCTGGGACATGTCGGATTTTTCCGGGCGCTTGTGCAGGAGGCCGGTTTTGATGGGCAGACAACCGAGGAATTAAAAACCCTGCTGCGCAACAAAAATACGTTTGGCGTGGAAAAGCTGATGGAGCAGCAGCCTGTCAGTGAATCACTCCGGACGCTGTTTGTTTCCCTGACCAGCCTGTTTGGTACGGAAAAGATCCTCGGCCGGGCAGAGAGTCTGACGGAAAATGAGGCGGCGAAAAAAGCGCTTCAGAGACTGCGTGAGATCTGGCGAATTCTGAAGATTTACGGTGTGGAGCAGTATGTTTCGTTTGATCTGGGCATGATCAGTGGATACATGTATTATACGGGCATCGTGTTCCGCGGTTATACATTTGGGACTGGGGATGCAGTGATTAAGGGAGGCCGGTATGACAGGCTGCTGGAGCAGTTCGGCACACCGGCACCTGCGGTTGGATTTGTAGCGGTGATCGACCAGCTGATGAATGCGCTGGCGAGGCAGAAGATTTCACAGCCGCTTCCGTCGAACCACTGTATGATTATTTATGAAAATGAGAAACTGGAAGAGGCTATCCGGCGGGCATCGGAACTTCGCAGCCGCGGCATCGATGTGGAACTGGTGCGTATTACACCGGAGCGCACGCGGGAAGACTGCCGGGCTTATGCAAAAGCAGAAGACTGCATGCTGGTAGTGGAGCTGTAGAGGGGAGACGGAGTATGGAAAAAGAAAAGAGATATCTGACGTTTGCCCTTACAAAAGGGCGGCTTGCGAAAAAGACGCTGGAGCTTCTGGAACAGACCGGGATCACCTGTGAGGAGATGAAAGACCCGGATTCACGGAAGCTGATTTTTGTAAATGAAGAGCTGAGGCTTCAGTTTTTCCTTGCGAAAGGACCGGATGTACCGACGTATGTGGAATACGGTGCGGCCGATATCGGCGTGGTCGGCAAGGATACGATTCTTGAAGAGGGGCGTAAGATCTACGAGGTGTTGGATCTCGGGTTTGGAAAATGCCGGATGTGTGTTTGCGGACCGGAGTCGGCGCGCAGCCTGTTAAACGGACAGGAACTGATCCGGGTGGCCACAAAATATCCGAATATCGCCAAGGATTACTTTTACAATCAGCGCAATCAGACGGTGGAGATCATTAAGCTGAACGGATCGATCGAGCTGGCACCGATCGTCGGGCTTTCCGAGGTGATCGTGGATATCGTGGAAACAGGCTCGACTTTAAAAGAAAACGGACTGGTTGTTTTAGAGGAGGTGTGCCCGCTGTCGGCGCGCGTAGTGGTAAACCCGGTGAGCATGAGAATGGAAAATGAGCGGATCACAAAGCTCTTGTCGGAACTAAACCGTGTGATCTGTGAAGCGAAATGAGGAGTGAGACAAATGAAGCTGGTAAAACTGACACAGGAAACGAAACAGGATATTCTGAATCATCTGCTGAAGCGCAGCCCAAACAATTACGGGGAATTTGAAGCACGTGTTGATGCGATTATCCAGGAGGTGCGTGCGCATGGGGACGAGGCACTTTTTTCCTGCACGGAAAAATTTGACGGAGCAAAAATCACGGCAGATACGATCCGCGTTACAAAAGAAGAGATCGAGGAGGCATATGAGGTGGTCGATCCGTCGCTTCTTAATGTCATCCGCAAATCCCTGGTGAACATCCGCAGTTATCATGAAAAGCAGAAAAAATACAGCTGGTTTGACACAACCGAAAACGGAACGATCCTCGGGCAGAAGATCACCCCGCTCGGAACGGTCGGTGTGTATGTGCCGGGTGGAAAAGCGGTCTATCCGTCTTCCGTTCTGATGAATGTAGTTCCGGCCAAGGTAGCCGGTGTCGGACGGATCGTGATGACGACACCGCCTGGAAAAGACGGAAAGATTCCGGCTTCCACTCTGGTGGCGGCGCATGAGGCTGGTACGGATGAAATTTACAAGGTGGGCGGTGCGCAGGCAATCGCAGCGCTGGCTTACGGTACTGAGAGTATTCCGAAGGCAGATAAAATCACAGGTCCGGGCAACATTTATGTGGCGCTTGCAAAGCGTGCCGTTTACGGTCATGTGAGCATTGATTCTGTGGCAGGACCGAGTGAGATCCTTGTGCTGGCAGATGACAGCGCAACACCGCGCTATGTGGCGGCTGATCTTCTCTCACAGGCAGAGCATGACGAGATGGCTTCCGCGATTCTTGTGACGACAAGTGAGGAGCTTGCAAAGGAAGTGCAAAAAGAAATCGAGGGCTTCCTGAAAACACTTTCAAGAGCAGAGATCATCCAGAAGTCGCTGGATCAGTATGGCTTTATCCTGCTTGCAGATTCGATGGAGGATGCGATCGATGCAGTCAATTCGATTGCATCCGAACATCTGGAGCTTGTGACACGCAATCCGTTTGAGGTGATGACGAAAATCCGCAATGCAGGTGCGATTTTTATCGGTGAGTACAGCAGTGAGCCGCTTGGCGACTACTTTGCAGGTCCGAACCACGTGCTTCCGACAAACGGTACAGCGAAATTCTTCTCTGCACTGTCGGTTGATGACTTTATCAAAAAATCGAGCATCGTTTATTATTCGAAAGAGGCGCTGGAGCCGATCCATGAAGATATCATCACGTTTGCGGAAGCGGAAAAACTGACGGCACATGCGAATTCGATCCGGGTACGCTTCGAGAAATAAAAATTGAGACATCATAATTATAAGGTAACTGTTCAGAGCCAACCTCCAAAATGCTACGCATTTCGTCGGTGTGGCGTATCCGCCAAATAAAATTTCAAAAACAGGCTTAAAAATGCAAGCATTTCCCACCTGTTTTATGAAATTTTGCCTGGCTCTGAACAGTTACATTATAAGATAACATGGAAAGGGGAGAACCCGAGATGGAACATCGGATTGCCGAGGTAGTTAGAAATACGAAGGAGACGAAGATCCGGATCCGTCTGGACCTGGATGGAACGGGAAAGGCACAGATCCGTACAGGGATCGGATTTTTTGACCACATGCTGAACGGGTTTGCAAGGCACGGGCTGTTTGACCTGGAAGTGGAAGTAGACGGAGATCTGGAAGTGGACTGCCATCACACGATCGAGGATACCGGCATTGTGCTGGGACAGGCGATCCGCGAGGCGGCCGGAGATAAAAAAGGGATCCGCCGCTATGGAAGCCGGATTCTTCCGATGGATGAAGTGCTGGTACTGTGCGCGATCGATCTGGGCGGCCGCCCGTATTACCGCAGCGATGCGGAGTTTACGGCAGAGCGCATCGGAATGATGGATACTGAGATGGTACGTGAATTTTTCTATGCCGTTTCCTACAGTGCGGCGATGAACCTGCATTTTAAGATGATGAGCCCGGGAAATAATCATCATATGGCTGAGGGAATGTTCAAGGCGTTTGCCAAGGCACTCGATGAGGCCGTGAGCTATGATCCGCGGATTCATGACGTGCTTTCGACGAAGGGCAGTCTGTGAAGTAACTGTAAAAATACACGGATCCAATTGACAGGCTATGAAGCGGACTGTGAGTAATCCGCTTTAACAGGAGAGAAAAAAGAAAGGCGGGAGCGCTTTATGTATGGAAAGGAACTGGTAGTACCGGTTTATCTGAAAAACGGAAAGGCAGCAGTCTCTCCGGCAGACGATCAGCCGTATGGCAGCGGAGATGCAGCCGCACTGGCAGTGGATGCCAGCAATCACGGGGCGGATGCGATTCTGGTGTTTGATTTTTCGTCGGGAGACGCGCAGCATGATGCGGCGATCGCGCAGATCAAGGAGATGGCGCGTGCGGTGGATCTTCCAATCTACGGCGGAGGCAACGTTCGGCGGATGGAGGACGTGAAAAAACTGATCTACGCCGGATGCCAGAAGGTATTTTTAAATTATGCAAAAGAGGGGAATGTCGAGCTGACACATGAGGTGTCCTCCAAATTCGGAAAAGAAAAGATTCTGGCCTGCGTCAGGACAAAGGGAGAGCTGGCAGAGGCAGTAAGCCACGGTCCGCTGCTTGGCGGAATCATGACGCTGTCTGATCTGGCGTTTGCGGAAAAAGCAGCCGAAGCGGTAAAAGAGTATGATGACCTTCCGGTCCTTGCAGTGCCGGCGTGGGATGCACAGAGCGCGGATGCGAAGAAGGTACAGGACTTCCTTCGCCTTCCGGCGGCATTTGGCATCTGCTGCACGGCATTTCAGCAGCCGGAGTTTGAGTTTATGGAGCTGAAACATCAGCTGAAAGAAAAAGGGATTGCAGCGAATACGTACGAATCCGCCATTTCATGGGATGAGCTGAAGAAAAACAGCGACGGCATGGTGCCGGTTGTAGTCCAGGACTATAAGACACAGGAAGTGCTGATGGTCGCATATATGAATCAGGAGGCATTTGAGACAACCGTTCGCAGTGGAAGAATGACGTATTTCAGCCGAAGCCGACAGGAGCTTTGGGTGAAGGGCCTGACTTCCGGCCATTTCCAGTATGTGAAGGAGCTGCAGGTGGACTGTGACAATGACACGCTGCTTGCGAAAGTGCATCAGATCGGTGCAGCCTGCCATACCGGAAACCGCAGTTGTTTCTATCGGACGCTCCTGAAAAAAGAGTACGATGAGACGAATCCGCTGAAGGTATTTGAGGATGTCTATGGCGTGATCGAGGACCGGAAGGTCCATCCGAAGGAAGGTTCCTACACGAATTATCTGTTTGACAAGGGAATCGACAAGATCCTGAAGAAGGTCGGTGAGGAGGCGACGGAGATCATCATCGCTGCCAAAAATCCGGATCCGGAGGAAATAAAATACGAGATTTCCGATTTCCTGTACCATGTGATGGTGCTCATGGCAGAGCGTGGCGTGACATGGGAGGATATCACGAAGGAACTGGCGAGAAGATAAGCAATACCAGAAGAGGAAAATCATGAGAAAATTAAGAGCAGGAATCGTCGGATGCAGCGGCATCGCAAATGACAAGCATCTTCCGGCAATTCAGAGAAACGGAAATTTTGAAATCACAGCTTTTTGTGATCTGTTTGAGGAGCGTGCGCAGACCGCGAAGGAGACGTATGGGACACCGGATGCCCGGGTCTATACCGATTACCGGGAACTTCTGAGGGAAGACCTGGACGTTGTTTATGTGCTTACGCCGAACAGCACGCATGCGGAGGTAAGCATTGCGGCAATGGAGTCCGGCAAGCATGTGATGTGCGAAAAGCCGATGGCAAAAACGTATGCCGAGGCCAAAGCAATGGTCGATGTGGCGCACCGCACCGGAAAGGTGCTGAATATCGGCTATCAGTGCCGTTACCGCGCGGATGCGCAGTATCTGAAGCAGGCGTGTGAGGACGGTGAACTCGGCGATATTTATTTCGCCAAGGCGCTTGCCGTGCGGCGCAGAGCCGTTCCGACTTGGGGAGTATTTCTTGATAAAGACAAGCAGGGCGGCGGTCCCTTGATTGATATGGGAACCCACGCGCTGGATATGACCTTGTGGATGATGGATAACTATGAGGTAGAGAGTGTTACCGGTTCCACATTTCAGAAGCTGGCGGACCAGACGAACACCGGAAACCGCTGGGGCGACTGGGATCCTGCAAAGTTTACGGTAGAGGATTCTGCGTTTGGATTTATTAAAATGAAAAACGGTGCAACGATTGTCCTGGAGTCCTCCTGGGCGCTGAATATGGTGGAGTCAGAGGGCGCACAGACACTTCTGTGCGGCACGAAGGCGGGAGCAGATATGAAGGACGGACTTCGTATCAACCGTGTGCATTATGGCCGCCAGTGTATTGAGAAGCCGGATCTTACAACCGGTATGCCGGAAAATCCGGATGATATCGAGCAGAGAATATTTTACCACGCGGTGGCAGATGGAGCGGAGCTTGTCGTAAAGCCGGAGCAGGCACTTGTGGTCACGCGGGTGCTCGAAGCAATCTATGAATCTGCCGGAACAGGGAAAACGATTTATTTTGATTAGAATGTGTTTGGACACGGATCAGGAAAGGATTGATTTACGCCTCTTTTCTATGAAGCGATGAAAGCAGCAAGACGTTAAGACGCAGAGCTGAACTTGATGTGAGATCAAGTTCGTTCTGCGTTATTTTTATTTTTGGGGGTATTCGCTAAAAGTCACTGTAGTAAAAACCGGAAAAGTATGATATGGTTAATGCAACGAAATGCCTGAAATACAAGGATAAAATCGGAGTGCATTCAAAAAAGGAGAAGGATGGCATGCGAAAGTACGAAGACCTGACACATCTGTCAGAAAACAGGGAAAAGCAGCGGGCATATTATATTCCGGAGAATGAGGGCGGATATACGCTGCTGAACGGAACCTGGAAGTTCCGTTATTATGACTGCGATTACAAGGAAGATCTGGAGGAAAAGGACTGGGATGAAATTCCGGTACCGTCATGCTGGCAGCTGCAGGGCTACGGGCATCCAAATTATACGAATGTCTGCTATCCGTATCCGGTAGACCCGCCGTACGTGCCGGATGAAAATCCGATGGGAGTCTATGAACGGATCTTTCAGGTGAAGGATGCGGCGAGAAAGCATTATCTCGTCTTTGAGGGCGTGTCCTCCTGCCTCGAACTTTATGTGAATCATCAGTATGTGGGATATTCACAGGGCAGCCACCTGCAGGCAGAATTTGATATCTCCGCATTTGTGACCGAAGGAGAAAACACAGTGACGGCGAAGGTGCGCAAGTGGTGCAGCGGAAGCTATCTGGAGGATCAGGATTTCCTTCGCTTCAACGGCATTTTCCGCGATGTTTACCTGCTGTCGAGGCCGCAGGGCCATATCCGCGATATCCACATCGAGACGGAAAGAAATCAGATCATCGTAAAATTTGACCGGGCAGTTTCAAATGAAGAAAAGAGCGGCTGCGCGGAGGTGTCTCTTTATGACGGCGGGGTGCTTCTTGCATCGGAAAAGGCGGGGGACACTGCAGTCTTTACGGTTACAGATCCGAAGCCGTGGAATGCGGAAAAACCATATCTCTATACGCTGCGTTTTTCCTGTGCGGGCGAGGTAATTACACAAAAGGCAGGATTTGTCACGTATACAATCGGTGAGGATCTGGCTTTCTATGTCAATGGCACGATGGTGAAGCTCAAGGGTGTGAACCACCACGACACGAATCCGCATACAGGGTGGTGCATGACAGATGAGGATATCCGAACCGACCTTGTGCAGATGAAAAAGCTGAACATCAACACAATTCGCACGTCACATTATCCGCCGACACCGAAATTCCTGAATCTGTGTGACGAGATGGGATTTTATGTGATGCTGGAAAACGACAGCGAGATGCACGGCTTTGTCAACCGTTATCCGAACGGAACCGGCTATGATGCCGTGAACAACCCGGAGTGGATCTGCAACCAGGAAGAGTGGGAGCGGGCATTTGTGGAGCGCATGGAGCGTTCTTATAACCGGGATAAAAACCACACGTGTATTTTTTCGTGGTCGCTCGGAAATGAGAGCGGATTTGGTATAAACCACAAAAAAATGATCGAGTATCTGAGGCGGACCGACACGAAACGACTGATCCACTGTGAGGATGCGACACGGATCTCCGAGGAGCAGAATATTCCGGAGTTTGCCGATCAGCCGGATCTGTTTTCCAGAATGTATCCGGCAGTTGCTGAAATCAAAGCACACGCGGAGGATGAAAATTTCCGTCATCCGTATTTTATGTGCGAATACTCCCATGCGATGGGGAACGGTCCGGGAGATGTGTGTGATTACTGGGAGGTCATTTATCAGTACCCGAAGCTGATCGGCGGCTGCATCTGGGAATGGGCGGATCATACGGTTATCGTGGACGGTGTGCCGCGCTACGGCGGAGATTTTGAAGGTGAGATGACGAATGACGGCAATTTCTGCTGTGACGGTCTCGTGTTTGCAGATCGCAGCTTCAAGGCCGGTTCGTATGAGGCGAAGCGCGCTTATCAGTATCTTTCCTGCCGCCTGGAGGGAAGTACACTGGCCGTAAAGAACCTGTATGACTTTACGAACCTGAATGAATTTACGTTCCGCTATACTGTGGAGAATGACGGCGAACAGATCTGTGAACAGACGCTGATACTGGATCTTGCACCGAAGGCGGAGACAAGGCTGGAACTGACCGTTCCGCAAAGGACAAGGCTGGGTGCTTACGTGAACTGTTATCTGTACGACAGCACCGGTTATGAGACCGCAATGGTACAGCTGGAGCTTCCGTCCGCGAAGGAGGCAGATGTAAACGCTCCGGTGATTGCGGCGGTTTCAGAAAATGCGCATCGGATCATCCTCACGGACGGGACAGCTTCCTATACCATCTCACGCCACAGCGGTATGCTGGAGAGCGTGCGCAGGGATGGAAAAGAACTTCTGGCTGCTCCGTGTCAGCTTTCTGTGTGGCGTGCGCCGACCGACAACGACCGCAACATCAAGGCTAAATGGGGCTGGTACAATATCTGGGAAGGCGAAAATTTCAACCGCCTTTTCACGAAGGTATATGAGGTAAAGGCGGAAGGGCAGGAAGTAAACGTAAAAGGAAGCCTTTCCGGCGTATCGCGTATGCCGTTTGCGCAGTTTGAGATCACGTATTCTTTATGGGAAAAGGGGCTGAAGACAGAGATCCATGTACAGGTGGCGGAGCGCTGCATCTGGCTGCCGCGGTTTGGTATGGAATATTTCCTGCCGTATGAGTCAGATCATTTTACCTATTTTGGTATGGGCGAGCTGGAAAACTACTGTGACATGAGCCGGAGTGCACACATGGGAAGATTTGAGAGCAGCGCAGATAAGGAATATGTGAATTACATCATGCCGCAGGAACACGGCAACCATACGAAGACGAAATGGCTGGAGATACAGGATTCGCTGCACTTTGAAGGGGATTTTGAATTTAATGTTTCTCATTATTCGGCGGATATGCTGACGGCCGCGATGCACATCGATGAGCTGAAAAAGAGCGATGTCACCCATGTACGGATCGATTACAAAGTATCCGGCATCGGATCGAATTCGTGCGGACCGGACCTGATTGAAAAGTACCGGCTGAGCGAGAAAGAAATCCGGTATGCGTTTTACTGCTTATAACAGGTAGTGATAACAGATAATTATAACAGATAACAGAGAAGTCCGGGTGTACTGCTTTAGTTGTGAGGAACAACAGGCAGTGCACCTGGACTTTGTTGGTAATAGAATCAGAACGGGGCCGCTTTGCGAGGGGGCTGACTGTGAAGCAGGCTTTCATTTCAGAGGTTTAATTATAGCATACCACCGGATATCCGACATACGTTTCTGTGTAAATTTTCTTTGCTGCCTCTGTTGGAAGGTTTACGCAGCCATGGGAACCATTTGTCTTGTAGATATCACCGCCGAATGTGCTGCGCCAGTTCGCATCGTGCAGTCCGATGCCGCCGTTGAATGCCATCCAGTACTGGACAGGAGAAGCATAGCCCGGACCGCGGAGTACAGCTGGGGACTGGCGGTAATAGATGGAATAAACACCGCCCGGTGTCTGCCGGTCGGTTCCGTAGGTGCCGGTGACACATTCTGTGGCAGCCAGTTTTTTGCCGTCTTTGTACAGCCAGACCTTCTGATTTGTCAGATCGATTTCAACGTAGGAATCTCCAATGTCGTTTCCGGCTTCAAAAGAGACGCCCTTATGACTCCAGACCGGAGTGATGAAACGGGAAACATCCGAAGCCTGTGCCTCGGAAAGCAGCAGCTGGGTCATTTTTTCTTCGTCCAGCTTCCAGCCGAAATCCCCTTTAGAGAGCGTAATCGTGCTGCCGCCGGAGGTTGTAAACTGGCGCGGATGACCCTGGGTGTCGTATTTTTCCGCGAGCGTTTTGACATAGGCAAGGCAGCTGTCCGAATTCATGGAGACCTCGTGATTTTCTGTGGAAACCCAGGAGGCCAGGGTTTTGGCCGTCAGGGTTTCTTTTTTTGTGCCGAACCACATGGAAAGGCGGAGATCTGCATATTTCCCGTCTTCTTCATACGGATTGAAAAAGTCGGTATCCGCGTTTGCACGGGAAGAGATCCTGCTTCGGCGCAGAAGCCATTTCTGATTCGTCTCTCCGGTAAATGGTTCAAGTGAAAGGGAGCCGCCCAGATAAGCACGGTCATCCCCTGCGGTGAGATATCGGTGATTGCAGGAGAGGTAAACGTAACCATCTCCGGCATCCTGAATCGCCCAGTTCAGGGAAGTGACGGCATTTTCACTTTTTGCCGCATCGAAGTCGACAAGAGAGGGGGAGGCATCGGACGCAGTTTCCGGGGATGCATCCGTGTCAGAATTTGCGTCTGACATACCGGAAGAAATGTACCGGCCGGAATTCAGAGAAGAAATGCGGTATTTTCCGGTGGAGAGCTGGTCGATGTAAAACCGCTGCTGATTGACATCCTGGGTGGTGAAAAGCTGCAGGGTGTCCTCCGCATTTTCTGTATCAGTGTTTTGTGTACACGTGCGCACATCAATTAAAAAATCCAGATCAAGTGCGGTGGAGAGTTCATAAATGCCCGGAATCGTCACGGTGTGGGAAGCACTTTTGGCCAGAGCACTGCACGGCAGCAATGATGCGCACAGAAGCGATGCCAAAAGCGGAATCGAAGAAAACTTCATAAGTAAAAAATCCTTTCCTGTTACAGTCTGCGGGATGGTGCAAAACGGATGGTAACTATCCGCTTTGATACTTCACCTGTTTCTATTCATTATAGGTGGAGAACCTGAAGTTGTAAAGCAAAGATGCAGGAGATCATGGAAAATCATTGCCGTCTGGCACAGGAAGCTTTTGTAAGCCCCTCGTATCGTATCTCTGATTTGTGTAAGCAATATCCGTAAGCTGTGTAAAATTTTCTAAAATGATTGCAAAGTCTATTGAACCGTCTGTTTTTCGGTGCTATACTCCGCATTGTCATCGGGACTTCGGGAGGCGCCAGTGAATCTCCATGACAGGAAGAAAAAGAAGAACAGAAAGAGCGGTCTGAAAAACCGCCGAAGTCAGAAAGAGAGGTTCATGGAAGACCATGAGAAGAAAACATTATATCGCTGTAATTACTGCACTTACTATCACCGGAGCAATGGCATTTGGCCAAGCGGCATTTGCATCAACGGATCATTATAATGATTCCAGCAAGACGGGAACACAGGAAGAATGGAGCGCATGGCAGGATCGCTGGGAGGAGACCGCAGCTGATTTTACGAAAGTATCCATTACACCGGGAGCAGATGAGACACAGCTGAATTTTGCATGGTACAGTGAAAATACAGGAAGTGAAGCGACACCGGTGGTACATTTTGGAACGGATCAGACAAATCTGGAAACATTTACCGGAGAGAGCGGAGCTGTAAACACGGATCTGACAGGCGGCACAGCTTATGATTATAACCACGTAACCGTTACCGGGCTGACACCGGATACGACTTACTATTACACGGTAGAAAAGAATGGCGAACAGACAGAGGCTGTAGAATATAAAACAGGAAGCCTGGACACGGTAAAGATCCTGTACGTAGGTGACCCGCAGATCGGAGCTTCCAAAGGCCAGCCGCAGGGTGACGGCGAACTGGTAAATGACGACGGAGCAGCAAATACGGCAGCAGAGAATGATGGATTTGCATGGAACCGCACACTTCAGACGGCGGCGCAGCAGAATGCAGATCTGAACTTTGTGATCTCCGCGGGTGATCAGGTCAACAAGACCGGTAAGCCGAAGGAAGAGGAGTATGCAGCTTATCTTGACTCAGAGGTTCTCTCCGGTCTTGCAGTTGCAACTACGATCGGAAACCATGATTCTCTGAATGAGGATTATATGTATCATTTCAATAATCCGAATGCGACTGAGCTTGGCACGACGGCAGCAGGCGGTGACTACTACTATTCTTACGGTGACGGTCTGTTCATCGTACTGAATACGAACAATTATAACGTGGCAGAGCACCAGCAGGCAATCGAGGAAGCAGTTGCGTCACATCCGGATGCTGCATGGAAGATCGTTACGATGCATCAGGATATTTACGGAACCGGACTGGATCACTCCGACACAGACGGCATGATCCTTCGTACCCAGCTGACACCGATTTTTGATGCAAACGATATTGATGTGGTACTTCAGGGACATGATCATACCTACAGCCGTTCTAAACTGCTTTACGGAGATGGACAGACACATGGAACGTATGAGTTCTCTCTGACTGAGGATGGAACGGATTATGACTGGGAGCATGCGACGAATACACAGACAGGTGAAAAGATCGAGTTAAACCCGGATGAGAGCGATGCTGATGCAGTGGCGGCAAAGGATGCATTCCAGCAGGATAACCTCTGCTACACGATCGAGGATGTAGAAGGAAACAGCGTGACGGATCCGGAAGGAATTCTCTATCTGACGGCCAACTCAGCAAGTGGTTCTAAATTCTATGAGCTGATCGCACAGCAGCAGGATTACATCGCAGCGAGAAGCCAGAACTGGCTGCCGAGCTACTCGGTAATTACCCTCACAAAGGATACGTTCTCAGTAAATGCTTACCAGATCACAGATGACGGAAGTGTAGAGCCGATCGACGATACCTTCACGATCACAAAGACGAAATAAACAGAAAATCAGAATAGAAAGCAAAGGAATGCGTGTAACTATGCTTCGGAAGAATCGAAAAAAGCTGATCTCGCTCCTGATGCTGGTTCTCTTTACGGTTTTGGTTGTCCGGGTAAACCGGGTGACCAAAACCGAACTTGTCAGCAGAAATGGACAGACATTTGAAAAAGCAGTGGTAGAGGAAATACTGACAGACAATCTTCAGGCAGATGGTTCGAGAGTCGGACAGCAGACGGTGACGGTAAAAATGCTGACCGGCGTGCGAAAAGGAGAAACGCTGGAAGTGACGAGCAGCTCCGGCTATCTCTTTGGAGCGGGCTGTACGCCTGGAATGCATGTGATCGTGATGCAGAGCGTGGCAGGAGAGACGACAATCGCCAGCGTGTATACACAGGACCGGGAATGGGTGATTTACATTTTTGCAGCGCTGTACCTGCTCCTGCTCTGTGTGATCGGAGGAAAGCAGGGGGTAAGAGGAAGCCTTGGACTTGTCTTTACGTTTATCAGTGTGATCTTTTTGTATATCCCACTGATCTATCAGGGATATTCACCGTTCTGGACCGCGGTCTTTGTGTGCTTTGTTACGACGCTTGTGACGATGTATCTGATCGGAGGAACTGCCGGAAAGACAATCTGTGCCATAGGCGGTACGATCGCAGGAATCCTCTGTGCCGGTGTCACGGCGCTCATTTTCAGTAAGGCATCAGGCATTTCCGGCTACAACGTATCTGACATTGAGACGCTTTTGACACTGTGGAATACGGACGGCATCCAGGTGGGCGGACTTCTTTTTTCGGGACTTCTGATCTCTGCGCTTGGTGCAACGATGGATGTGGCAATGTCGGTCTCCAGCGCGATGGAAGAGATCGCAAAGCAGAATCCGAACCTTGGCATGCGGGAGCTGTGGCTGTCCGGCATGCGGGTCGGCCGTGATATGATGGGAACGGACAGCAATACACTGATTCTGGCCTTTGCAGGCACGAGTACAAGTACACTGCTGCTTGACTATGCGTATGACCTCCCTTATCAGCAGATCATCAATTCCAATAACATCGGCATTGCGATCATGCAGGGGCTTTCGGGAAGCTTCGGGATTGTGCTTTCGGTTCCGCTTACGGTAACGCTGTGTGCATTTGTGATGAAACGGGGCATTGCCTGACTTGACAGATTGACAGAGTTGGTATATACTTACTAAAATTAGGAAACACTAATAGAAGCAATTATTGCAAAACACCTGTGTGAATGCAGACAGCGAAGCGGATTGCGAATGACCGCTTTACTATATGTGTTTATGCAGGAAAAGGTGTTTTCAAAAAAGAAGATCTGTCAGGAGGATGTAACAATGAAAAGAAGGAATGTTGTATATGCACTGGGACTGTCTATGGCACTGGCCGCAGGAATGGGTTTTGCCGGAAACGCTGAGGAAGCACAGCAGGACGAGTACCTGTCTCAGATTCAGGGAAGCTATGTAGAATTGTTCCCGGAGCTTTCCAAGGATGAGAACCGTGCAACATGGGAAAAATATGCTGCTGAGTATGTGGACGCGGACGCAGTAGCAGATTCGGTCGACCATCTGCTGTGGATGTGCACGGGTGATAAGTACGGACAGGAAGCAATCGATGCATTCACCGAAGATCCGGACAGCATGCAGTTTGACTGCTATTTCCTTGGCGATGTGGCAGAGTTTACGGTAGACGGCAACACGATCTCCGGTGTTGACGCAGGCGGAAATGAGGTATTCAGCCATGCTTATAAGGCAATGGATATGAAAAACGAGGATTTCCTGTTCTATGAGAGCGAGGACGCAGATTCAGGAATGTTCACTTATTTTGCATTCAGCCCGGACACCCCGGAGAGCACCTATCATCTGGAGTTCCGCTATGCAGACAATACCGACGACCTGCAGAGCTGGTTTGAAGGCAACTACGCATACTGGAATGCAGCCGCAATCTCCAAAGATTACGACGAAACAATGATGGACAACTGCCTCAAACTGTTCTGCTCTGAGAACCTTGGCGGAGAGGGAGAGAGCGAGAGTGAGGCTGTATCTGAGACAGATACGGACGCAGCAGCTGAGGCAGTGACAGAAGCGGTAACTGAGTAAAAAAGAACAGCAACAGGCGTAAAAAAGAGAGATGTATTTTGATTTCAGCCATGGACTGGAGGGAAGAGATACGTCTCTTTTTTGTAGCGTTTTATTTCCTGGTATGTTATAATTTTCCGGAGAAAAGGCCATTTTTTGTTAAAGTTAAAGAAAATGGCAGACAGACTGCATGATAGCACAGACGATACAAAAAATTCGTCAATCAATCGTAGGCAGATCATAACGAAGGAGGAATACACGAATGAAACTTTATGTAGATATTAACGCAGGCCGAGATGGAAACGGCAGCCATGAAATGCCGTTTCGACATATTCAGGATGCAGCAGCTATCGCACAGCCGGGCGATGAGGTGCTGGTAGCGCCGGGAATTTACCGGGAATACGTAGATCCGACCAATGCAGGTACGCAGGAAAACCGCATCACCTATCGCAGTACGCAGCCGCTTGGAGCCGTGATCACAGGTGCAGAGGAGGTAAAGGGCTGGAAAAAATATGAGGGTACGACATGGGTATGCCGTATTCCGAACAGCACCTTCGGTGCGTACAATCCATATACGACGTATGTGTACGGCGACTGGTATTTTGCAAAGGCAGACAAGCATACGGGCTGTGTGTATCTCAACGATCGCGCACTGTATGAGACAGCAACGCTGGAGGAATGTTTAAAAGGAGACATTTATGAGTGCAGTTGGGTGCCGGAGGAATCAAGATACAAATGGTATACAGAGCAGGATGAAAAGACGGATGAGACAGTTCTTTACGCAAATTTCCGTGGCGCAGATCCGAATGCGGAAAATGCTGAGATCAATGTGCGCCGGGAGTGCTTTTTCCCGTCAAAGACCGGTGTTGGATATCTGACGGTCAGTGGCTTTAAGGTCGAGAAGGCAGCGACCACATGGGCTCCGCCTGCGGCATTCCAGGACGGTATGATCGGGCCGCACTGGAGTAAGGGCTGGATCATTGAGGACTGTGAGATCGCAAACAGCAAGTGTGCAGGTATTTCACTTGGTAAATATCTTGATCCGGATAACAATCATTATTTTACTTATAAGCAGGTAAAAAGCCCGACGCAGATGGAACGCGATGCGGTATGCCGTGGTCAGTACCATGGATGGCTGAAGGAAAATATCGGAAGTCATATCATCCGCCGAAATAATATCCACCACTGTGAGCAGGGGGGAATCATCGGCCGGATGGGCGGTGTGTTCAGCGTGATCGAGGACAATCACATTCATCATATCAATAACATGATGGAGCAGGGCGGCGCGGAGATTGCAGGAATTAAGATGCATGCGGCAATCGATGTGGTTATGCGCCGCAATCATATTCATCACTGCACGATGGGAATCTGGTGTGACTGGGAAGCACAGGGAACAAGACTTTCTCAGAACCTGCTCCATGATAATCAGCGTCCGGCATTTGCAAAGCCGTTAAAGGGAGGTATGATGTCGCAGGATATTTTTGTGGAGGTCAGCCATGGTCCGACATTGATCGATAACAATATCCTGCTTTCCGATGCAAGTCTTCGCTTTGCTACTCAGGGCGTTGCAATGGTACACAATCTGATCTGCGGCGCACTTACCTGTGTCGGTAGCGGAACAGACTGGCGCTATACGCCGTACCATATGCCGCATCGTACGGAGGTCATGGGTTTTATGACGATCCTGCACGGAGACGACCGCTTCTATAATAATATTTTCGTACAGAAATGGCCGTCAGAGGACATCATCACGCCGCACGATTCGGATGACGGATTCGACTGTGAGAACCGCCTGGCCGGCACGTGGATGTTTGATGAATATCCGACAAAGGAAGCATGGAATGCGCAGTTTGATTTTACAAAACCGGCAGATATGAAAAAACTGGAGCCGGCGCATTTTGGTCATCTTCCGGTATGGAGCGAAGGCAATGTTTATCTTGCAGGAGCGAAGGCGTGGAAGCATGAAAAGAACGGATTGACTGAAAACCAGAATCCGGTCACGGTGGAGCTGGAGGAAAAAGACGGGCAGTATTATCTGAATACGAATCTTTATGAAATGATAGCTGATTTTTCAAATCGTATGATCGATACGGACGTGCTTGGAATGGCATTTGAGCCGGAGCAGCCATTTGAAAATCCGGATGGCACGAAGATTCGTTTTGACCGGGACTATTTCGGAAATCATCGTGGTATTCGCGTTGTACCGGGGCCGTTTGCGAGTGAGGATGATGCAAAGAAAGCGCTGTAAATCTTTGACTGACCTGCAGATCTGCAGACTTCGCTTCTGATTCTTTGTAATGCGCACAACCCGGTCGGAAAAATCCGGGATAAGGAAACGCTGATGGCCTTCCGGCCAGGTGATGCGAAATGGCATGCCTGACGGAAGGCTATTGTAATGTACTGCAAAATGAAATGAGAACAGGGGTCTGAAAAGAAAAACAGAAGAAAAGTATTGAAAAAACGCTGCTTTTTGGATATGATAGAAAACAGTGCAAAAAAACAGCGTCAGAGATGGTATAAGAACAGCGTAAATCAATGGAAGCACAGGTGTGCTTATGAGTAAGCAGCACAGGCGGATTTGGAATGTCGGTTTTACAAGGAAGAAATCCGCATGGCGCTGCGAAACGGAAACAGGGATGTGAGAAAAAATGCGGCGATGTGATACGCAGCAGTTGACAGAAGAATCGATCATGGAACTTATTCGTCAGCGTGGGAATCTGAAGTTTTCCACGCTGATGGTGTTCTTCCATATTTCAAGTGTCGAAGCGCTTGCAATCGTGGAGGAGTATCAGAAAAAGGGAATCCTCGATGCAAAGGGGAAGTATGTGCCGGAGGGGGAAAGCGGCGCGGCGGTTGCAAAAATCGATGAAAAAGTAAAAACAGCACATCAGAAAGAGAAAAGGAAACTGCATGATGATGTGGTGGCCGGGCAACGTGCTGCCTCAGACGTGGAAGGACAGATCAGTTTGTTTGATTATATGCAGTTTGGCGGATGACAGGTGTTGGAATGTCTGGGAGTTGTTTCCTGATGGAGTGGCGTATCAGACAGAAATCGCAGATATAAGCATATGGATTGCGGAAAAGCAATCGAAAAGTAACCAGATAAAGAGAAAACCGAGAAAGGAAAACTATGAGAAAACTGGCATTAAGTGATGAAATTTTACTGAGCATTGAGAAACCGGCCCGCTACATCGGCGGCGAGGTCAATGCAGTGATGAAGGAGAAGGAAAAGGTGGACATCCGTTTTGCGATGTGCTTTCCAGATGTTTATGAGATTGGAATGTCTCATCTCGGAATTCAGATCCTTTACGATATGTTCAATCGAAGAGAAGATATCTGGTGCGAGCGTGTCTACTCGCCGTGGGTAGATCTTGATAAAGTGATGCGGGAAAAAAAGATTCCTCTGTTTGCACTGGAGTCACAGGATCCGATTCTGGACTTTGATTTCCTTGGCATTACACTGCAGTATGAGATGTGTTATACAAATATCCTGCAGGTGCTGGAACTTTCCGGTATTCCGCTTGATGCAAAAGAGCGCGGCGATGGATGTCCGATCGTCATTGGCGGCGGTCCGTGCGCATACAATCCGGAGCCGATCGCAGAATTTTTTGATCTGTTCTACATCGGTGAAGGTGAGACCGTCTACGATCCGCTTCTGAATCTCTACAAAGCCTGTAAAAAAGACGGCATTTCAAGAAAAAACTTCCTGAAAAAAGCAGCGCAGATTCCTGGTATCTATGTACCGTCGCTCTATGAAGCCACGTACAACGAGGATGGAACACTGGCATCGTTTTCTCCGATCGAAGATGGAGTCCCGGAAACGGTAGAGAAGCAGGTTCAGATGGATGTGACGAATGCACCGTATCCGGAAGCGCCGGTAGTACCGTTTATCAAGGTGACGCAGGACCGCGTGGTGCTGGAGATCCAGAGAGGCTGTATCCGCGGCTGTCGTTTCTGCCAGGCGGGAATGCTGTACCGCCCGACGAGAGAGCGCAGCCTGGAGGTGTTAAAGCAGCACGCCTACCGGATGCTGAAAAGCACCGGTCATGAAGAGATTTCTCTGAGCTCATTAAGTTCCAGTGATTATTCCGATCTGGCCGGGATTGTGAATTTCCTGATCGATGAATTTCAGGAACAAAATATCAATATCTGTCTTCCGTCGCTCCGCATCGATGCATTTTCCCTTGATGTTATGAGCAAGGTGCAGGATGTGAAGAAGAGCAGCCTGACGTTTGCGCCGGAGGCAGGCTCGCAGAGAATGCGCAACGTAATCAATAAGGGACTGACGGAAGAAGTGATCTTAAATGGTGCTAATCAGGCATTTCACGGCGGCTGGAACAAGGTTAAGCTGTATTTTATGCTGGGACTTCCGCTGGAGGAAGAGGAGGACCGTAAAGAGATCGCACATCTGGCGGAGAAGATCGCAGTGAACTATTACGATGAGATCCCAAAAGAGCAGCGTGTCGGTAAATGCCAGATTACGGTCAGCACGTCCTTCTTCGTGCCGAAGCCGTTTACCCCGTTCCAGTGGGCGAGAATGTATACGCCTGGCGATTACCTGGGATTTGCAAAGACAGTTAACCATGAGATCAAAGAGATGAAGAACCAGAAAAGCATCCGTTACAACTGGCATCAGGCAGATGAGACGCTTCTGGAAGGCGTGTTTGCACGCGGTGACCGCCGGATTGCGGCAGTCATTAAAGAGGCATATAAAAACGGAGCGCTGTTTGACGCGTGGACGGAATACTGGAATTATGAGCGCTGGCTGAATGCATTTGCGGCGGCAGGCGTTGACATGGATTTCTATACGCTGCGGGAACGCGGTGCCGATGAGATTTTCCCGTGGGATTTTATCAACATCGGCGTGACGAAAAAATTTCTGCGAAAAGAGTGGGAGCGCTCGCAGATGCGGGAGGTAACGCCAAACTGCAGACAGAAATGCAGCGGATGCGGCGCGATGAAGTATGGCGGCGGCGTTTGCACGGAAATGCGCGAGAAGTAAGACTCCAAAGCGGGAACACATAAAACAGGGAAAAATGCTCCGGGACCGGCAGACAGCCTAAGGAAACGAAGCAGACAGGAGAAAAAATTGAGAGTAAGAGTAAAATTTTCAAAATCCGGCGCAATGAAATTTATCGGCCATCTGGATGTCATGCGGTATTTCCAGAAAGCCATGCGGCGCGCGGAGATCGATATTGCATATTCCGAGGGAATGAGCCCTCATATGATCATGTCATTTGCACAGCCGCTTGGTGTGGGACTGACGAGTGATGGGGAATATATGGATGTGGAAGTGCGCACCCCGATCGCGTCGGAAGATGCGATCAGCCGCCTGAACCGCGTTGGTGTAGATGGGATTGTCGTGACACAGTGGCGTCAGATTCCGGAAGATAAGGCAAATAAGGCGATGACACTGGTAGCGGGCGCAGATTATGAACTGCGTTTTCGTAAGGGCTATGCGCCAAAGGGGGACTGGCAGTCACAGATTTCTCATTTTTATGCGCAAAAATCCATTCCGGTGATCAAAAAGACAAAAAAGGGTGAAAAAGAACTGGATATCCGCCCGTTGATCTACGATATGCATGTGAATGCAGGCACGGTGTATTTTCAGTTGTCTGCCGGAAGTGAGGCAAACATCAAGCCGGAGCTGGTGATGGATGCATATATGGCCTCGCTTGGTATCACGCCGGAGCCGTTTGCCTATGAGATCCATCGGACAGAGCTGTATGCAGATCTCGGGAAAAACGGAAAACGGAAGCTGATACCACTTGGGGATCTCGGGAAAGATGTGACGCACGGCAAAGATTTCTGACGCAGTATTTCACACTCTGACAGATCGGAGGGGATGCATTATTTTGCAGAATTGCTATAGATGTGAGGTGGAAGAGTATGAGCAGAACAGATGAGAAACAAACATACGTCGTCAGTCGGCGCGGCAGCCAGATTTTTTCTTTTCTATTAAATGGTTCAAAAGCTGTCGAAATTCACTGCGATGCCTGCCGTGAGGATTCCATCCTTGATGAGATCTACATCGGGAAAGTGCAGAATATCGTGAAAAATATCAGCGCAGCATTCGTGGAGATCGCTCCTGGTACGGTCTGCTATCTTCCGCTGGAGGATCTGAAGCATCCCGTTTACACAAAAAAAGGCACTTCCCAAAACATACAGCAGGGCGACGAACTGCTGGTGCAGGTAAAACGGGAAGGGATCAAGACAAAAGCTCCTGCTGTGACGACAAACCTGACGCTGCACGGAAAATATGCGCTGTTCACGACCGGAAATACACAGATTTCCGTGTCATCGAAGCTGTCGAAGGAAGAGAAAGAGCGGCTGCTCAGAGTGGTGAAGGACAACTCATCAGCAGATAATGGAAGCTTAGAAGGAATGAGTGCAGGGGAACGCGCTTACGGCTGGCTTCTTCGCACAAACGCCGGAGGAGCCTCACCAGAGGTGATCAAAAAAGACCTGCTCCGCCTTCAGGCAAAATACGAAGAGCTGATAAAGACCGCGCAGTACCGCACCTGCTTTTCCTGCCTTCTCGCAAGACCGTCTGCTTACCTGAAGCGACTGAGTGATTTGTATACGAAAGAGGTCGATGAAATCCTCACCGATGATCGGGAACTCTTTGAACAGATGACAAAGTATTTTCAGGAAAATCAGCCGGAAGATACCGCGAAGCTGCGCTTCTATGAAGACCGTCTGCTCCCGATGGAAAAGCTGTATTCACTTGACCGTCATTTGCGGGAAGCACTTGGTGAGCGCGTGTGGCTGAAATCCGGCGGATATCTCGTGATCCAGCCAACCGAGGCACTGACGGTGATCGACGTCAACACCGGAAAATTTACCGCAGGCAAGAAAAAAGAAGCCGCGTTCTTAAAACTGAATCAGGAAGCGGCCCTGGAGGCGGCCCGTCAGATCCGGCTGCGTAACTTAAGCGGAATCGTCATCATTGACTTTATTAATATGGAAGAAAAAGAATCAGAAGTACAGTTGCTGAAAACACTCGATGACGCACTGCGAAGGGATCCGATTCGCACCACGCTCGTCGACATGACAAAGCTGTCGCTTGTCGAAATTACAAGAATGAAAAAAGAACGGCCGTTGCATGAAAGTGTCGGCAAACAGTCTTAAAAATACAAGAATATAATCGAATCAAGTAGCGAAAGTGGATTGCGGAAGACTCAGAAGCAAATGAAAAATTAGGTGAAAAAATTAGAACAAAAAATTCAAAAAAATCTTGACGCCTACTCAACGATATGCTATTATTCAAAGGTATGCCGCACAAAGAGGTTGAAATGTCAAAAGACTACCGAATTTGGCGAGTAATGATAAACAGGAGGTGTGCCATATGTACGCAATTATTGCAACAGGTGGTAAACAGTACAAAGTAGCCGAGGGCGATATCATTAACGTAGAGAAGCTTGGTGTAGAAGCTGGCGAGACTGTTACGTTTGATCAGGTGCTTGCAGTAAGCAATGACGGAATGAAGGTTGGCGCTGATGTTGCAGCAGCAACAGTTACCGCTACCGTAGTGAAGAATGCAAAAGCAAAGAAAGTCATCGTTTACAAGTACAAGAGAAAAACCGGTTACCACAAGAAAAACGGTCACAGACAGCAGTACACACAGGTAAAGATTGAAAAGATCAACGGTTAATTTTCGATGATTACATTTACAGTGTGGAAATCTGAGCATCAGTACAAGGGCTTTGAGAGCAAAGGCCATGCGGATTATGCCGGGGATGGTGACGACATCTTATGTGCCGCTGTTTCAGCGCTGACGTTCAATGCGGTAAATTCCATTGAGGAGTTTACTGAGGATGCGTATCAGGTGGAACAGGCAGAAGATGGCGGATACCTGAAGGTGCTGTTTCCGGAAGGACTTTCCGAAAGGGCTGCACTGCTGATGGACAGCCTGGTTCTCGGAATCGGGAATATTGAGGCTGAATACGGAAATGAATATATTACCTTATTACTTGAGGAGGTGTAACTATGTTAAAGATGAACCTTCAGTTCTTCGCTCATAAAAAGGGAGTTGGTTCTACAAAGAACGGCAGAGATTCCGAGTCCAAGAGACTGGGAGCAAAGAGAGCGGACGGACAGTTTGTAAAGGCTGGAAACATTCTGTACAGACAGCGTGGCACAAAGATTCATCCGGGTCTCAATGTTGGACGCGGTGGAGACGATACACTGTTTGCTACGGCTGACGGAGTTGTCAGATTCGAAAGAAAAGGAAGAGACAAGAAAATTGTTTCTGTACTTCCGGTAGAAGCAGAATAAAAATGTCGCAGGCTTCAAATCATAAGTTGGTTTGAAGCCTGTTTTCGCAAAAGCCTTCTTCTGCATGAGTGCCGGGAAGGCTTTTTGTTATATTGATAGAAAGAGGTTTTAATATGTTCGCAGACAGAGCAAGGATCATCATCCGCTCCGGAAAAGGCGGCGACGGTCATGTCAGCTTCCGCCGGGAACTGTTCGTGCCGGACGGCGGTCCGGATGGCGGCGACGGCGGCAAGGGCGGAGATGTGATTTTCGAAGTAGACAAAGGATTGAATACATTAATTGAATACCGCCACAGAAGAAAGTTTTCTGCGGTAGACGGAGAGCCTGGCCAGAAACGAAGATGCCACGGTGCAAACGGCGCAGATATCGTGCTGAAGGTGCCGGAGGGAACGGTGATCAAGGAAGCCGAAAGCGGACAGGTGATCGCGGATATGTCGGGTGATAACAGCCGACAGGTGGTATTAAAAGGCGGACGCGGCGGCAATGGAAACATGCATTATGCAACTTCCACAATGCAGGCGCCTAAGTATGCGCAGCCGGGACAGGAAGCAAAGGAACTGGAAGTCTGCCTGGAGCTGAAAGTGATCGCGGATGTCGGGCTGGTCGGATTTCCAAACGTAGGTAAATCGACGCTGCTTTCCCGTGTGACAAATGCAAATCCGAAGATCGCCAATTATCATTTTACGACACTTTCGCCGAATCTTGGCGTGGTTGACCTGGACGGCGGCGGATTCGTGATTGCGGATATTCCGGGACTGATCGAGGGCGCATCGGAAGGTGTGGGACTGGGTCTTGAATTTCTCCGTCACATAGAGCGTACAAAAGTCATCATTCATATGGTGGATGCCGCATCGGTAGAAGGCCGTGATCCGGTAGATGATATTTTAAAGATCAATCAGGAACTGACACAGTATGATGCGTCGCTTGCAAAGAAGCCGCAGGTAATCGCAGCCAACAAGATGGATGCGTTTTACGGTGACGAGGCAGAGGAGACGCTGAAGCGTCTGCGCGACACCTTTGAGCCGCAGGGAATTCAGGTATTCCCGATCTCTGCAGTCAGCGGACAGGGACTGAAGGAGCTTCTGTATCATGTACAGGGCATGCTGCGTGAGCTTCCGCAGGAGCCGACGGTATTTGAGCAGGAGTACGATCCGGAGCTGCATTTAAAGGCAGACAATCTTCCGTTTACCGTAGAAAAATCAGAAGAAGAGGCAGATACGTACATTGTGGAGGGACCGAGGATCGAGAAGATGCTTGGTTATACGAATCTGGAATCTGAGAAGGGCTTTCAGTTCTTCCAGAACTTCCTCAAGGACAATGGAATTCTGGAAAAGCTTGAAGAGCTTGGTGTCAAGGACGGTGACACGATCCGTATGTATGGACTGCAGTTTGATTATTACAAATAGAAGGAGAATACTATGACAAGTAAGCAGCGTGCTTATTTAAAAAGCCTTGCAATGACGATGGACCCGATTTTCCAGATTGGAAAGTCCAGCCTGACGCCGGAGAATACCGCAGCTATCGCAGAGGCGCTTGAGGCAAGAGAACTGATCAAAATCAGTGTGCTTCAGAACTGTATGGACGATCCGAATGAGATCGCGCAGGTAGTCGCAGAGCGTACGCGTTCCCAGGTGGTACAGGTGATCGGAAAGAAGATCGTCCTTTACAAAGAGGGAAAGGACAATAAGAAAAAAATCGAACTGCCGAAGGCAGGAAAGTCCGGTGCACAGAAATAAAAACTTTCCGGAAAACAGAAAGCTTTGAAACAGTAAGGCAGACCGGTGCGTCTGCTTTCCTGCAAACCGGGGGCGAGAAAACGAATGGTGGATGGGAAAGAAAAGAAAAGACATCGCATAGGACTGATGGGCGGAACATTTGATCCGATCCATATCGGGCATCTGATGCTGGCGGAATGCGCATATGAGCAGTTTGACCTGGAACAGGTTCTGTTCCTGCCGTCCGGAAATCCTCCGCACAAACGTACGCGGGTAGGGGCTTCGGATCAGCAGCGGATGGATATGGTTCGACTGGCGATTGATGCTAATCCGCATTTTGCGCTGGATTCTGAGGAAATGTACCGCAGCGGTTATACGTATACGAACGATACGCTTGAGATTCTGACGGCGCAGCATCCGGATACGGATTATTATTTTATTATCGGCGCAGATTCCCTGATGGCCTTTGATACCTGGTATCGTCCTGATGGCATCTGTGCACACTGCATTCTTGCAGTCGCGGTGCGGGATCAGCTGGCACCTGAGATGCTGACGGAAAAGATGGACGAGCTCCGGGAAAAATATCAGGCGCGGATCTTTCTGCTCCAGACGCCGGATGTGGATATCGCATCGCGCCGCCTGCGTGAAATGTGCCGGGAAGGGCGGTCGATCCGTTACTATGTGACGGATGAGGTGTTTGCATATATCCGAGACAATCAGATTTACAAAGAGGGAAAATAATGGGATACAATCTGATAAAGATGCAGAAAAAGCTGAAAAAATACGTGGATGAGTCGCGTTACGTGCATACGCTTGGGGTGATGTATACGGCGGCTGCCCTGGCAATGCGTTATGACGCGGATCTGGAAAAGGCGCAGGTGGCCGGCCTTTTGCATGACTGTGCGAAATGCATTCCAAATGACAAAAAGCTCAAGCTGTGCCGCCAGAATGATATTCCGGTGTCGGCAGTGGAGGAAAAATCACCGTTTCTGCTCCACGCTGTGCTTGGCGCTTACATTGCGCGGGAAAAATATGATGTAAAAGACCAGGAGATTCTGGATGCGATTGCGTGTCATACGACCGGAAAACCGGATATGACACTTCTGGAAAAAATTATTTTTATTTCTGATTATATTGAGCCGATGCGCTCAAAAGCGGAGAATCTTCCGCTGATCCGCCATATGGCGTTTGAAGATCTGGATCTGGCTGTCTATACAACGCTGAAGGATACGCTTGCGTATCTGGAAAAGGAAAAAACCTGTCTTGATAATCAGACAACAATGGCTTATAATTACTACAGACAGTTAATCGAAGAAAGAGAAAAGGAGGCGTAAATATGGCCGACAAACATTCAAAGGAGCTTGCAAAGCTTGTATATGAGGCACTGGAAGAAAAGAAAGCGCAGGACATCAAGATTATCAATATCGAAGGTGTGTCTGTCCTTGCCGACTATTTTATCATTGCTTCCGGAACGAATCACAATCAGGTCCAGGCGATGGCGGACAGCGTGGAGGAGACGCTCGGAAAAGCAGGTCATCCGGCAAAGCAGACAGAGGGGTACCGCAGCGCAAACTGGATTCTGTTGGATTACGGCGATATCATCGTACATCTCTTTGATACGGAAAACCGGTTGTTCTATGATTTGGAGCGTATCTGGAGAGATGGAAAAGAAATTTCTGCGGAAGAACTGTAAAAAAATATAACAATTCAGAACGCCGTGTGTTCCGCTGCGATTCTGGGCTGTTATAAAAATCAAAGCCCCGCTGCACCTGTCAGATACGCCCAATGTCATGCAGACACGGATATTTGAATTGGTGCCCCGGGAATAAACAGAGACAGGAGAAGGAACCATGGCGGTAGATAAGACATTTTTAATGAAAAGCATTCAGAAAAAGGAAGAGATGATCGTTGCATACTGCGCATTTACAAATATGCCATTTGTTGTATGCGATCCAGAGTCTTTTAACGACCAGGTGTGGATTTTTGATACAGAGGCACAGCTTCAGGAGTTCGCAAAACCATATACAGAGAAAAAAATTCTGCTGAAGGGAATTAAATACCCGAATGCCCGTTTTCTTTCTTTCTTTACCATGCTTTTTACGATCGGTATCAATGAGCTGGTATTTGTCGGAGAAAATGGAAAAGAAACAATTGAACTTGACGAACTGGTAAGACGCCCGGATTTTTCAAAGCTTCCGAAAGAGCAGCAGCCGATCATGAATCCGGAACTGCAGCTGACCGGACTGTATTTTATGCAGGAAGCTGCACGACCGATTCCAAATGAGGAAAAGCAGGTTGCAGATCTTGAAGAGGAGCTTGCAGCAAATCTTTTCAAGGCACGCTACATTATCCCGATTGAGCTTCTGGAGGGACCGGAGACGGATATCGAAAAGCTGAAAGAAAAGAAGTATCGCCTTCCGATTCTGAAAAATAAGAACGGAGATGTTCTGCAGCCGCTCTTTACAGATCCAAACGAGCTGGCAAAGTTCAACCGCGAAAATAAATTTAAAGCGCTGGCTATGCCGTTTGCAAATCTTTCCAAGCTTCTGATCAAGGATTCTAAGGGATTTCTCTTAAATCCGGCCGGATTCCATCTTGCAATGCCGAAAGAACTTCTGGAAGGCCTTCCAAAGCGTTTTGGAACTGCAGAGTAAGCCCAAAAGATAAGAGGCAGAAACAGCCGTGAAAAAAATGTAGTTATGATAAAGTCTCAGGAGCGTTGTTAAGACAGCCCTGAGACTTTTCGTTTTTCAAACATCCGGTATTGCAGATCAGAAAGCAGCCATGGCAGAAAAATAATCCCGCTGCTTCTGCCGCAAGGGAAGAAAACAGCGGGACTGGTATAGTTATTTACGAAACGATGTACTGGTTACTGGAAAATCCGGAATACACCAAATACTTTACCGAGAATTTCACATTTGTCTACGATAATTGGATCCATGGAATCATTCTCCGGCTGAAGACGGTAGTGCCCGTTCTCTTTGTAGTAGGTCTTTACGGTAGCAGAATCGTCGACGAGTGCTACGACGATATCTCCATTTTCTGCAGTGGCCTGCTGCTTGACCAGAACCTTATCGCCGTCAAAGATGCCTGCGTTAATCATACTCTCGCCCTTGACCTTGAGCATAAAGGACTGTTTGTTCGGCATATATTCCGTCGGAATCGGAAAATATCCTTCGATGTTCTGCTCGGCGAGGATCGGCTGTCCGGCAGCGACTGTGCCGATGATCGGCACATTGACCATCTCACGGCGGATCATGTTGAAGGATTCGTCGAGGATTTCGATCGCGCGTGGCTTGGTCGGGTCGCGGCGAATATATCCGTTGCGCTCCAGGGATTCGAGATGGGAGTGAACGGAGGACGTGGATTTTAATCCGACTGCCTGGCAGATTTCACGGACTGCAGGCGGAAATCCACGCTCCAGAATTTCATTCTTTATATAATTTAAAATTTCTTCCTGCTTTTTGGAAATAGGTCTTTCTTCCATATAGTACCTCCCGTACGTGCGTTTTCTTTAGTATAACACAGAATGATAAAAATGGCAAACAAATGTTTTGCATCTTTGAAAAAGATTAATAATTACATTTCTTTTGCTTTCTTGTAATCTCCATAGGCGAATGCTATAATTGGTAAACAAACGGATATTCTTTCCATAAGGATGAAAGATGGAAAGAAGTCACAGAAAGAGAGGAATCCATATGAAAAGAAAAACGATGGCTGTACTCATGAGTGTGCTGTGCGTAATGGCGGCAGTACCTTCCGTTACAGTTTTTGCAGACGGACAGAGGGTTGTCACACTTGGTGCAGACCTTTCCGACGATCAGAAACAGGCGATTCTCCGTTACTTCGGCGTTGCCGGACAGAATCTTCAGACGCTGACGATCACAAATCAGGATGAGCGGAATCATCTCGGATCGTATGTGCCGCTTGAGCAGATCGGCTCACATACTTACAGCTGTGCATACGTCAATCCGACAAACTCAGGCGGTATTCAGGTGAAGACGGCCAACCTGTCCTGGGTGACCAGCAATATGATTGCGACGACGTTATCGACTTCCGGCGTTGTAAACTGTGAGGTGCTTGCAGCGTCCCCGTTTGAGGTATCCGGTACAGGTGCCCTGACTGGTATTTTGATGGCCTATGAATCAGCGGTTGGCACACAGCTCGATGAAACGAAAAAAGACATCGCGACGCAGGAAATGATCACGACGACGACGATCGCAAATTCGATCGGGCAGCAGCTGGCAACTGAGATTGTCAATGACAGTAAGATGCAGGTCATCCAGGGAAATGATGTGACGCAGAATGATATTGATATTATCATCAATAACGTGGCGGAGGAGAAAAACATTTCTCTGACTGATGAAGACAGAAATCTTCTGAATAATCTGCTGGATGAGATTTCTCAGCAGGATTATGATTATGATGACATGAAGACGACGCTGGAGCGTGTAGAACAGAATGTGGACAGCACTTCTGCTGACCTGAACGCGGCAGAGATTCCGTCGGACGATACAGGAGAAGCAGATGATGTACAGCAGGTTGAGAATGAGACAGATCTTTCTTCGGACAGTATTCTGATGAATACGGATGACAGTGCACTTGGAAGCGGTGTTACGTTCGATGCAACGGATCAGGCGGCACTGACGGAAGAGACAAATGCAGAGACCTCGGATGATGAGACACAGAATGGTCTTGATTTTGAAATCACAGCTTCAGATTCTTATACAAATGAAAACAGTGATACAAATGAAGAGAGTACTGAGAGCCAGACGAATGCAGCAAATGATGATACCACCGAAAGCGAAACGGCCGCAGGTGACGATGGTATTGTAACGAGCAATCTGGAAGTCATTTCAATGGACGATTTTGTATTTGCACCGGCTACCTCAGAGAAAAATGGCTATGCGGCGGTATCAGCAGGCATCAACATGCTGACGATCAGCTTCCCGAGAGAGGATCTGATTGCCGGTTCCGGTAGCGTGACAGTATCGAACAGCGCGGACGGAACATCACAGACAATAGCTATGAATGATTCTTCTAAGGTGACTGTGGAACCGATGACGGAGAGTGAACTTTCCAAACTTGGATGGACATCCGGATATCAGGCAAAGGTTCTGCTGGATGAAGTGCTTGCAGCGGATGCGCAGTATTATGTGACTCTGTCACAGGATGCATTTGAGACGCAGGACGGTATCGGCACGACTGAGGCTACGGATGGCACAGGCTGGCAGATTCAGACTTCTGCCTATGGCTTTAACCTGAATCAGCCGATCGAAGGTGTAAAAGCTGGTGATACGGTATACGGCCAGATGCTGCTTGGTGGTTCCGAGGCAGTGTACGCGGTAATCGAAAATGCCGATGATGCACAGGTTACATTTGAACAGACCGAGTTCTCAGAGGATGGAAGTATTGCGGTGACCTTCTGGCAGACTGGCGAGACGACGGTAAGCGTTTCCTTCTATGATGCGGATGGAACTCTGCTGAATACGTATTCCTGTGACGTGACAGTGAAATAATAGCTGTGAAAGCGGATATTCGCAATCCGCTTCGCTACTTGCTCATAACCTATATCATGAGTGAGTTTATCTCACTTATGATACAAGCAAGTCCCTACCCACTGCTTATTGCTCCGCACAACCTCGCAGGGGACTTGCTTGACTCGGTTAAAATGCAAGCATTTATATTCAGAAAAATGAAAAACAGGTATTGACATTTGTTTTTTTAGTGATAGAATATGTTCCATAAAACAGAGACGGTCAAACAAAATTTATAGCGATAAAAAAGCAGAGGCAGTGAGGTCTGAAAATGATTTCACTGTCTTTTTTTGTTTGAATGCAGATCGCGAAGCGACTGCGTTCATGAGCAGGTGCGAAGCGGATTGCGAATGTCCGCTTTACAAATGTAAGACTGTCCGGAACCAAGGAGAAACTGCGAATGGAAAAGAAAAAGAACGAACTGGATCGCAAACAGCAGGCAGCTATTACAGTGGTTATTCTGGTAACCGCATGTGTGCTTTCCAAATTTGGTATCATTGATCTGATTGAAAAAGGTTACAGTCTGCTGTCTTATGGATTTATGATTTTGTATCTGCTTCCAATATTGACGATTGGATTATATAAAGTACTGAAGAAAGAGCCAATTCTGAAAGCGGATATGGCAACAACAATATTAGAAGAGAAAGGAATCTGAGGATATGGAACAGGTAGGATACTATAACGGAACATTAGGAAAACTTGAGGAGATTCAGTGCCCGATTCTGGACCGCGCAGTGTATTTTGGAGATGGCTGCTATGATGCCACTTATGTGCAGAATGGAGTGATTTTTGCGCTGGAAGATCATTTCGATCGTTTTTATAACAGCTGCAGGCTGCTGCGCATTCCATTTCAGTATTCCAGAGAGGAACTGAAGGAGATTCTTTATAAACTGGTGGAAGTATTTGACGGAAATGACGGAAAGGGAATTCTGTACTGGCAGACTTCAAGAGGAACGGCGCTCCGCAATCACATTTTTCCGGATGATGCGGTAGTAAAACCAAATTTGATGGCAACGCTGATGCCAATGGATCTTTCTCCGCGTGACAAGGTGTTTAAAACGATTACGCTGGAGGATACGCGTTTCCTTCATTGCAATATTAAAACACTCAATCTGATTCCAAGCGTAATCGCAAATCAGAAAGCAAAAGAGGCTGGCTGCAATGAGGTTATTTTCCATCGGGGTGACCGCGTGACAGAGATGGCACATTCCAACGTTTCTTTCATTATTGATGGTACGCTTGTCTATCATCCGTTTGATAATAAGGTTCTTCCTGGAATTGCGATCAAACATCTGATCAAAAATGCGGAAAAGATCGGTATCCCGACCAGAGCGGAGGAAATTACAGTGACAGAGGCTATGAATGCGGATGAATTGATCATTACAAGTTCTGGAACGCTGTGCAACTGTATTACGGAAGTAGATAAAATTCCGGTAGGAGGAAAAGCGCCGGAAATCATCAAACGGCTTCAGGATGCGGCATGGGATGAGTTCATGTCGTATACAAAGCAGAAATAAAAAATATGGTAACTGTTCAGAGCCAAATAAAATTTCAAAAACAGGCTTAAAAATGCAAGCATTTTCCGCCTTTTTTATGAAATTTTGCTTGGCTCTGAACAGTTACAAAATATGTAAGCTGGCAGTCGATTTGCATGGCAAATAAATTGCAGAAAAAAACAGTCCCCGGACTTCCAGAATATAAACTGGAAAAATCAGGGGACTGTTTTTGCTGTAATAGTATACATTGCGAATATCCGCTTTGACTTGTAACAGTGCACGTTGCTGCTTCACTATGAGAGCGTATGCGAAAGGATTTGCGTTTATACGCAGGTGATAAAGTAGATTTTACTCGTCCCAGCCGTCGGTCAGCCTCATGATTGCAGAAATATTCCGAACGAAATCACCCTCATCAAGTGTCAGATCTTCTGCATGAGAAACCGGCGGAAGATGTCCTTCAAATTCAGTCAGCTCGATGTAGAGCCAGTTGTACATGGCATCGTAAGCGTTATCGAGGCACTCGTTTAAGGTATCGCCCTCGGCTTGACAGTCAGCCAGATCCGGGAAAACGGCGGTGTAGGTGTTCTGTGGTGTTTTGTGCAGGATTGCAGGGTATGCAAATGTCATGATCAGGATCTCCTTTTTTATTGCTTGCATTTTATTGATTCCTGTAAGATAATTGTAACTGCTGAGAGCTGAACTTAACCGAATCAGGCTGTGAAGCAGCTATTCGGTTATAGCAGGCAGCGAAATGGATTGTGAAATCCATTTTGATAATGCTGAGCAGATGCGATGGCTCAGAACAGTTACAGAGTATCGTAAAAGCCAAAGAAAGTATACAATAATCATGTGGTATTGTAAAGGGGAGTTTGGCTGTTGTAATGGATATAAGCGTCCAAGAGGAGATCAGATATTCATAATCCGGTTTGCTGTATTTGTCTGATTTGGATCAAAGTGGATATTTGCAATCTGCTTCGCTGCTCGGTTAAAATCTTGAAATTTAAGTGAGGAAAAGGTATGGAAGAAAGAAAACTGCGGCGAATCAACCGTGAAGATATGCTGGAGCTGACACGGAGAATGACCGTAAAACGGAACTGCTTTGGCCGGATCGCCGGTGCCTATCTGGATGAGGAAGGATTTGTGGATGGAACATTCAATGCGCATTTCCTGAAGCTCTCACCGGCGCAGCAGGCGACAAATCTTGCAATTGCCAAGGCGATTCCGTTTGCAGAGACGAATGAGAAGCTAAGGGAGTATCGCTTTACGTCCGCGAATACGCAGAAGATCCGCCAGCTTCTTCTGGCGCTCCGGGACTGTGAGCTGAAAAATGATGCGCTGCTTGACATTATCTATGAGCTGTTCGGGGAACATTACAGGGCAAAGGGATCATATGCGGTGTACTTTTTTCACGGGAGCTACGATGTGCCTTTGAAGGGAAGCGATAAAGAGGAACTTTGGGATTCAGAGGAAGTGTACAAATTTCTGATCTGCGCGGTTGCCCCGGTGCATGGAGACTATGAGCCGGGCGCTCCGGAATGTGGTTTCCTCTATCCGGCGTTTACGGATCGGAGTACGAACGCAGATGGGATTGCCGTGTTTCAGGCAGATCCAGAGCACCCGCATGGAGAACTGGAGGAGAAAATTCTTGGACTTTGATCAGGCCTGAGAGGAATGCTCGTCTTGTATCTGGAAAAGGAGAGATAATGACAAAACAGGTAAGCTATCTAAAACGATCCGGCGGTTTGTCCGGAAATCAGCTGAAATTGTGTGCGATCGCTGCGATGGCGGCGGATCACCTTGCGTGGACAATCTGGCCGGGATATACTCATAAGGAATGGTGGCTTTTGCTGATCCATATTTTCGGAAGACTGGCGGCACCGGTGATGTGGTTCATGATTTCGGAGGGATATCAGTATACCAGAAATTTTAAAAAGTATCTTGAAAGATTGTTTGTTTTTGCAGTGATCTCGCATTTTGCCTACAATTTCTGTTTCGGAATCTCAGTGATTCCATTTCAGGATTCGGTACTGAACCAGACAAGTGTGATTTGGGCGCTGTTTTGCGCGGCACTGGCATTGTATGTGGATGATGATGAGAAGCGGGCGTTTCCGTTACAGAACTGGCAGAAGATTGTTCTGATCGTGCTGCTGTGTCTTCTGGCGTTTCCGTCTGACTGGTCGTGTTTTCCGGTGCTTTGTACCTTACATATCCACAAAAACCGCGGCAACCTGAAAAAACAGGTACTTGGAATGATGGCGTATATCACACTGTATGTGGTGGTATGGTGTCTGGCAATCGATGCCGTATACGGACTGGTACAGTATGGCATTATTATCGTATGGCCGTTTATGCATTTTTACAACGGTACAAGAGGAAAGTGGAAGGGAATGAAATGGTTTTTCTATTTCTTCTATGTGGGACATCTGGTGCTGATGGGTGTGCTGCGGATTCTGCTTTATGGGAATATACCGACGATTGTGGGATAAAAGTATTCATGATACTATGCATAAAAATTAATTCAGTTTTGTTTTGAACTTGACAGTGAAACATCTGAAATATAATATTTCATTATTTCATTCACCAGGTGCGTGTGGAATGGGAGATAGAAGTGAAACAGGAAGAGGGAAGCGATGAGTACAGGGATAAGTCAAATTGGGACAAGAGCAATTGAAACAGAACGTTGTATTTTAAGGCGAATTGAGCCAGAAGACTATGAGGAGATGTACGAAAGCTGGGGAAAATATGAGGAAGTGTGCCGGTATTTTCCGTTTGATCCGGCCGAAAGTGTAGAGCAGTACCGGAAAATGGTGCAGCGCTGGGCGGAAAATTATCAGTCAGACGTATATTTTCATTGGGTGATCGAGTGGAAGGAGAACGGGAAGCTGATCGGGACGATCAATCTTGGAAACGTGGATGAAACGAGCCTGTATTCCGATACCTGCTATATGCTGTCACCGGAGTATCAGGGCCGCGGAATCATGACGGAGGTGCTTCAAAGCGTGCTGCGCTATGCATTTGATAAGATTGGTCTGAACCGCGTGCAGGCGGAGGTTTTTGCAGGGAATGACGCATCAGCCCGTGTACTGACAAAGTGCGGGATGCAGCTGGAGGGAATCGCGCGGAAGAAGTATTATAAAGGCGGGAGATTCTATGATACGGCACAGTATGCGGCGGTGCGAGGGGAAGAAAGACCAGAGGAAAGAAAATAATATTAAAAGTTTACGTAATTAAATTATGTAAACCGAAACAGACAGACAAATCAATATCCTATAATGAAACACAGACCATAGCAAAAAGCTGCAGTCTGTGTTTTTATATTATGGTTTAACTGAATCAGGCAGGCAGCGGAGCAGATTGCGAATACCAGAGTTAATAAACTTTGACATCATCACGGCTCCCGCAGTTTCACCGCAGAGGCAGCCTTCCGGCGCCGTTCCTCATCCATCGCTGCATAATGTTTTCGGGTTGTATTGACGTCTTTGTGGCCGAGAACGTCGGCAACGAGATAGATATCACCGGTTTCTTTGTAGAGGGTTGTGCCGTACGTGCTTCGCAGCTTGTGCGGCGTGATTTTCTTGGTTGTAGTGATTTCGTGCGCGTATTTTTTGACCATGTTTTCCACAGCCTGAACGCCGATGCGTTTGCGCTGAGTAGAGTAGAAGAGAGCATTTTCGTGACCGGCGACTGGTGTGATGGAATCCCGTTCTTCGAGATAGTCAAGCAGCGCTTTTTCAACCTCCTCACCAAAATAAATCATCATTTCCGAGCCACCTTTGCGGACTACACGGATTGCGTCGTTTTTGAAATCAATGTCGGTGACGTCCAGTCCGACACATTCAGAGACACGGATACCGGTGCCGAGGAGCAATGTGACGATTGCCAGATCGCGAAGACGTGTTTTTTCATAGTAGCGCTTTTTCTGGCCGGTGAGCTGATCGCCCGCGTGTTCGATATAATCGAGCAGCTCAGCAGTTTCGTCGACATCAAGGCGGATGATTTCTTTTTCGTGAAGCTTCGGCATATCCACGAGAAGCGTCGGATTCGTCTTGATACGTTCCCGTTTATAATAATAGGTATAAAAGCTTCTCAGTGCGGAAAGCTTGCGTTTGAGACCGCGTTCCCCGTTTGTCTGAAGCCGGTTGTCCTCAGCGGAATCATAGACCTTGAGATATTCCTGATATTCCTCGATATCGACCGCCTGGATCTGATCCAGAACATCGACAGTGATATCAGACATGGTTTTTCCTTTAAACGCCGGATTTTCAGTGAGGAGAAAATTGAAGAAAATCCGGATATCGTAAGCATAGGAAATCCGGGTGCGCGCCGAGGTGGTTGGCTCAATGGCGCGGAAATAATCGCGGGCAAACGGCGGCAAAGTCTGCAGGACTTCGCGGAGCTTGCGGACGTTGTCGATTGTTACCTGGTCGTGGTAAGTGAGGTTTGTAGTGTCCATAAAAAACTTCCTTTATTAATAATTATAATAGTAAGCAAAAAATGCATTTTATAAATGTAAATTTTTATTTTGAAAATTGGCTGTATTAATTATAACAGATAAGAATATGAAAATCAAAACGAATCCCTGGTAAATCTGGGTTCAAAAATATGGATTAATGAATCTGTAAAGACAAAATTTACCGGGCTGAAATATAAAATGATAAAGCGAATAAGAATATTGCTGTATGCATAGAACTAAAAAATAATAAAACCAGAGAGATTGAAAGATTTATATGAGCAAATCAAAAAATAATGAGGAAGAAAAAAGATAAACCCTTAGATTTACATAATTATTTTATGTAAATCTAAGGGCGAAAAAAATAAACGAAATACGGAAAAACGGGAAGTCATTAAAAAAACCATAGATCTATTTGAAAAACATGTGTTTGTCGTATAGATCTATGGCGCTCTTTTCCACGCAAAATCCATGAAAAATGTTCGGATACATTCAAACGTATTCGATTCAAATACAGCATATTTTAACCTGCGAAAAATATTTATATTCAAAGCTGAAATCTGAAATAAAAGAATCCTCCGGTATACTTTTTCACGTACGCCGGAGGATTCTTTTATTTCAGATTTCAGCCAAAACAATATTTATCTGGAAATATGGAATGCTCCTTTTCCCGGATAAACGGCAGATGCGCCGAGCTGCTCTTCAATGCGAAGCAGCTGGTTGTATTTTGCAACACGCTCGCTGCGGCTTGGAGCACCGGTCTTGATCTGGCAGGTGTTCAGTGCGACCGCCAGATCTGCGATTGTGGTATCTTCCGTTTCGCCGGAACGGTGGGAAGTTACAGCGGTGTAGCCTGCGTTGTGTGCCATTTTGATCGCTTCGAGGGTCTCAGATACGGAGCCGATCTGATTCAGCTTGATCAGGATTGAGTTGCCGCAGCCAAGAGAAATGCCCTTGGAGAGACGTTCCGTATTCGTTACAAAAAGATCGTCGCCGACGAGCTGTACCTTATCGCCAAGTTCTTTGGTCAGGATCTGCCAGCCTTCCCAGTCTTCTTCATCCAGTCCATCCTCAATGGAGTAAATCGGATATTTTTCAACAAGAGATTTCCAGTGTGCCACCAGCTGCGCGGAGGTAAACTTCTTACCGCATTTTGGCAGAATGTACTCTCCTTTCTTCGCGCCTTTCCACTCGCTGGAAGCTGCATCCATAGCAAGAACGAAATCGCGGCCAGGCTCATATCCGGCTTTCTTCACTGCCTCAAGGATGACTTCGATTGCTTCCTCATCGCTGCCAAGATCCGGAGCAAAACCGCCCTCATCACCAACGGAGGTCGCAAGGCCTCTGGATTTCAGGAGTGCCTGGAGTGCATGGAAGACCTCGGTACACCAGCGAAGTCCTTCTTTGAAGCTTGGAGCGCCTGCCGGCATGATCATGAATTCCTGTACGTCAACGGTGTTTGCAGCGTGTGCGCCGCCGTTTAAAATGTTCATCATTGGAACTGGAAGGCGGTTTGCATTGACACCGCCAAGAAAACGGTACAGCGGAAGCTCAAGTGCTGCTGCCGCCGCTCTTGCACTTGCAATAGATACGGCGAGAATTGCGTTTGCACCAAGGTTTGATTTGTCTTTTGTGCCGTCTGCTTCGAGCATTGCTACATCAACAGCATAAATATCAGAGGCATCCACACCTTTTAAAACCCGGGCGATCGTCGTATTTACATTTTCAACGGCTTTGGAAACACCCTTTCCGCCGAATTTTGTTTTATCATTGTCACGCAGCTCAAGTGCTTCAAATTCACCGGTGGATGCACCACTCGGTGCGCATCCTCTGCCGACTGTGCCGTCTGCAAGCGTTACTTCTGCCTCTACGGTAGGATTTCCTCTGGAATCAATGATTTCTCTTCCGATTACTTTTTCAATTGCTAAATTTTTCATATCAGAATCCTTTCCCACGTCCGGTTCTCTTCTGCTGTTTTCTGACTGTGCTTTGCTGGCGGATCAGAAAACAGTTCGCGGATGTGATTTGCAGTATGTACCAAAGTGATGAAAAAGGTATCACCAGGACTGCCTTTTTGAGATAAGTTAGATATTTCTAACAAGAGTGAGAATATCACAACCCAAGAAAAAAAGCAATGCGTGGGATGAATTTCTAAATGAGAATATTTTGCAGAATTGCTATAGGTGCGTTCATAATGGAAGAAAGCTGAGGAACGAACAGAACAAGATTAACCGAGTCATTCAAGCGGTTTCAGCGCACGCTCCAGGATCCCGTTCATCTTACTGATCAGAATTCCATAGTTGGTAAATGGGATGTGCTGCGATACGGCGCGCTGTATGCGGGACTGGACTTCACGCTCGTTCAGCATACAGCCGCCGCAGTGAATCACAAGTGAAATCCCACTTAAATCCTCTGGAAATTCGGTGCCGGAACAGGTGCGGATGGTCAGTTTTTTTCCGGTGGAGGAAAGAAGCCAGCGCGGAATTTTTACTGTGCCGATATCATTGCACTGTCTGTGATGAGTACAGCCTTCTGCGATCAGTACGGTGTCACCGTCCTGAAGCGTATCGAGTGCCTGGATGCCGGTGACAGCTGTCCCAAGAAAGCCCTTGTAACGTGCCATTAAAATGGAAAAAGATGTCAGAGGAATGCCGGGTGGAAGTACTTTGCTGACGAATCCGAAGGCCTGGCTGTCTGTGATGACAAGGGCTGGCGGATTTTGAAGCGCCTGCAGGGTGGCTTTGAGTTCAGTTTCTTTTGTAACAAATGCCATACAGCCTCCAACCAGCACATCGCGGATCATCATCTGCTGCGGCAGGATCATACGGCCTTTCGGTGCGGACTCGTCGATTGGGGTGACGAGAACAACGACGGAGCCGGGCTGAAGCAGATCCCTGACGAGCAGCTTTTTCTCCGGGAGTTCTTTTAACAGATGTGCAAGCCGTTCTTTTAATTCAAAAATATGGTATCCGGTATGCGCACTGACTGCAATCTGAGTTTCTTTGCTTAAGGATTGCCCGCAGCCAGGTGCATCAGATGGAAGCTGGGTAAGAAAGAAATCTTGTTCTGGAGCAGCGGTCAGGTCGGCTTTGTTCCAGATCAGCAGCCATGGCAGCTTTTTTTCCTGAAAAAGAGAGACAAGCTCCAGGTCGCTGCCGGAAAGACCGCGGATACCATCTGCAACGAGTACGGCGATATCCGTCTTTGCAAGCGTCTGGCGCGTTTTTTGTACACGTTTTTCTCCGAGCATACCCAGGTCATCAAAACCTGGTGTGTCGATGATGACGACCGGGCCAAGCGGAAGGAGTTCCATCGCTTTTTGAACAGGGTCAGTCGTTGTGCCTGGGACACTGGAGACGACGGCAAGCTCCTGACCTGTGACTGCATTGACGAGGCTGGATTTCCCGGCATTCCGGCATCCGAAAAATCCGATGTGAACACGCTCGGAAGACGGGGTATTTTGAAGACTCATATGAGATACATTCCTTTCTGAGATAAAATTACAGCCGGTAACAGCAGTACTTTCTGCTTAATTTACCGGCTGTGGTTGATTGTCATACTGCATTAGAAGCGAAAATCACGGCTGTTAGAGGTTTTGATTTCCTCAATGTGTTTTCTGGCGATCTCTCTCGTCTTCTCGCGCGGAATTTTTTCAAGCTCTTGATCGATCAGGGCAAATCCGATCTGTTTTGTCTCTTCGGATGCGTAATCGACGAGATATTCAGCAAGTGTCATCAGCGCGTTCGGGTGGCAGCAGTTCTGGATCTGACCGGATTTACACAGGCTCATGAAACGGTCACCGGTACGGCCTTCGCGGTAGCAGGCAGTACAGAAGGATGGAATGAAGCCCATTTCCATCAGCCACCGTACGACCTCATCAAGGCTTCTCTGGTCGGAAACATCGAACTGCTCGGTGTCGTGCGGACGCTCTTCCTGTGTGTACCCCCCGACGGATGTGCGGGATGCGCCGCTGATCTGAGAGATGCCGACTTTTAATGCTTTCGCCCGCACCTCTTCTGACTCACGGGTTGAGATGATCATGCCGGTGTACGGAACAGCCAGGCGGATGCAGGCGATGATCTTTGTGAACATTTCATCCGGGATGCTGTTGTCAAATGCGGACGGGTCGATATCATCCGCATGCTTTACACGCGGAACACTGATGGTATGCGGACCGACACCGTGTACTGCTTCGAGGTGTTCCGCGTGCATCAGGAGACCTGCAAATTCATACTTATAAAGCTCAAGACCAAAGAGAACGCCGAGTCCGACATCATCGATGCCGCCTTCCATTGCGCGGTCCATTGCCTCGGTATGGTAATCATAATTGTGTTTCGGGCCGGTCGGATGCAGCTGCAGGTAGCTCTCTTTATTGTAGGTCTCCTGGAAGAGGATGTAGGTGCCGATTCCGGCTTCTTTGAGCATCCGGTACTCTTCTACGGTCGTTGCAGCGATATTTACGTTTACACGGCGGATCGCACCATTTTTGTGGTGAATGCCATAGATGGTTTTAATGCACTCCAGAATGTATTCGATCGGACTGTTCTTCGGGTCTTCACCTGCTTCAATGGCAAGACGCTTGTGTCCCATGTCCTGCAGTGCGATGACCTCCTGACAGACTTCTTCCTGCGTCAGCTTTTTGCGGCCGATATGTTTGTTTTTCAGATGGTATGGGCAGTACAGGCAGCCGTTGATGCAATAGTTGGACAGATACAGCGGTGCGAACATGACGATGCGGTTGCCGTAAAAGGCAAGCTTGATCTCCTCTGCAACTTCATACATTTTCTGGATTTTTTCCGGAATGTCACAGGCCAGAAGCACGGAGGCTTCCCGATGCGTCAGTCCTTCACAGTGAACGCCGTTTCCGGCTTTTTTCGGACGTGCTTTCTCAAGCAGGGCATCGATGAGCTCAACATTGTTCTTGTTTTCCTCGGCGTAGCGCAGTGTGTCGAGGATTTCCTCGTGGTTGATAAACTCTTCTGCTTTTAATGATTTTGGATTGTAAACAGCCATATTTTTTCTCCTTTTTGTAAAGCAGGCAGATGACTGGTCTGTGCTGCTGATAGTTGCGGTGAGTTTTTTCTGATCTCCCCGTGAAACGACGACCTCATATCCAATCGAGTGCATACGGGAAGAAAGGCAGCTGCGGCACTGTGCAGATTCTTCTCCTGTGCAGATTTTGTTGTCGTAGAGCTCATATTTTTTTCTCTGCGCGACAGGGGAAAGATTCGGCATGACGACATTTGCGCCTGCGAGAATTCCTTTTTCCCGCCCCATCGGATGAATTGTGCCGAGCGCGGTGGTGGCCGGAAGCAGGATATCCGGCGCGATCAGCCGGATCAGGGAGAGCAAGTAAAGTGTTAATTCAAGGCTTCCCTGCGGATAATCGGCAAACGGTGTGGCATGATGCGGAACGAAAGGTCCAATCCCACACATGGCAGGGCGGAATGTCTCAATGAATTTGAGATCCTTCGCGAGTGTTTCCGGTGTCTGAAAAGGAGATCCGATCATAAATCCGCAGCCGACCTGATATCCGATTTCCTTTAAATCCTGCAGACAGCCTATCCGGTGATCAAAAGACATCTCGGTCGGATGAAGTTTTTGATAATGACAGGCGTCAGCTGTCTCGTGGCGGAGCAGATAGCGGTCTGCACCCGCGTCAAAGAGACGCTTGTAGCTTTCATGGTCGCGTTCGCCAAGCGAAAGCGTGACGGCGCAGTCCGAGAACTGTGCTTTGATCGCACGCAGCAGCTCGCAGAGCAGCTCATCCGTGTAAAAGCCGTCTTCCCCGCCCTGAAGAACGAAGGTGCGAAAACCAAGGGAATAGCCTTCTTCACAGCATTCCAGAATCTCCTGCGGTGAAAGACGGTATCTTACACACGTTTTGTTGCTGCGCCGGATACCGCAGTACAGACAGTCGTTGCGGCAGATATTGCTGATCTCGATCAGACCGCGTACATAAACATCCGTTCCGTAAATTTGCTGGCGCAAAGGTACGGCGAGCCGCGCAGCATATGCAGAAGCTTCTTCGCTACATCCGCGAATCAGACAGGCATACGCAGCCTCTGGCAGATGATGTGTTTTACTCAGCTGCAGGATCAGCTCCTGTATTTTAGAATCCATAATTTTCCCCCGTTGCTCAAGGATTGAAAAAAATAAATCATCCTGCAGAAAAGGTGCACCGGAAATCTTCTGAATGCCATAAAAAGGAGCCGCATCTTCTGAGGGATGCGGCTCCAAAGAACACATTCCACAACTTTGCGCTGATGTCAGAATGAAATATCTTTTTCTTCTTATTATCGAGGCAAAAAGTGAAAATGTCAATCTTTTTTTGAGAGAAAACTGTCATTTTGTATAATTTAAGCGTGAATACCAAGGATTTTTTCAGCATTTTCGATACGATCCTGGCTTGGCGGATTTACGCCTGCAAGCGGATACGGAATGCCCAGGCTCTCCCATTTAAATGTACCAAGCGTGTGATACGGAAGAACCTCCACGCGTTCTACGTTATGGAGTGTATGGATAAAATCCGCAAGGCGATGCAGGCAGTCATCATTATCGCTTCCGCCCGGTACCAGCACGTGTCGGATCCAGACTGGTTTGTTCAGATCGGAAAGTACCTGGGCCATGCGCAGAATGTTTGTATTTGTATGGCCGGTCAGGACACGGTGCATATCATCATCGATCTGCTTGATATCGAGCATGACAAGATCCGTGTATTTCATCAATTCGAGAAACCTGGAATAAAACGGATCTTCTTCTGTGAAGGGTGCGCCGCTCGTATCGAGCGTCGTGTGTACGCCTTTTTGCTTTGCTTTTTGAAACAGATCGATCAGAAATTCTATCTGCAAAAGAGGTTCGCCGCCGCTTACGGTGATGCCGCCTTTTTCTCCCCAGTAGGTGCGGTAGCGCAGAGCCTGGCGCAGTAACGTGTCAGCCTCATATGGTGTTCCACTGCCAATTTTCCACGTGTCCGGATTGTGGCAGAACTGGCAGCGCATGGTGCAGCCGCTCAAAAAGATGACGTAGCGGACACCTGGGCCGTCGACGGAGCCGAAGCTCTCAAGGGAATGGACGTAACCGACCGGAGAATTGGAACAGACACAAGGTGGTGTTTGTGAGGGCATGATAAGCCTCCTTTCTGATTGTGGAAAGTAAAAGCAGATATAAATATGAAAAATCAGAGGAACCCGGTACAGGAGTTCCTCTGTATTTTTTACAGGCTCATAAGGGACAGCTCACGTCTGCCGGTGTCCCTTCTTATGAGATTATTTACAGTGCTTTATGGCAGGTTCTTGCGATTACGTCAAGCTGCTGCTCTTTGGTCAGGTCAATGAATTTTACGGCGTAGCCGGATACACGGATCGTGAAGTTTGCGTACTCTTCCTTCTCCGGATGGTTCATCGCATCGATCAGTTTTTCCGTGCCAAATACGTTTACATTGAGGTGATGTGCCCCCTGTGAGAAGTATCCATCCAGTACGCGGACCAGATTTTCGGTGCGCTCTTCATCACTGTGTCCGAGCGCGTCCGGATTGATCGTCTGTGTATTGGAGATTCCATCGAGCGCATCCTCGTATGGGAGCTTTGCAACAGAGTTGAGGGAGGCGAGAAGTCCGTTTTTCTCTGCGCCATAACTTGGGTTTGCACCCGGAGAAAGCGGCTCTCCTGCTTTTCTTCCATCCGGAAGGGAACCGGTTGCCTTTCCATAAACGACGTTCGATGTGATGGTCAGGATCGAGGTCGTTGGTTCGGAATCGCGGTAGGTATGGCAGTATTTCAGCTTTTTCAGGAAGGTACGCAGCAGAAGAACGGCAAGATCGTCTGCACGGTCATCGTCGTTTCCGTAGCGCGGGAAGTCGCCCTCTACCTCAAAGTCCTTTGCAATGCCGTTTTCGTCGCGGATGACCTTTACTTTTGCGTACTTGATCGCACTTAAGGAATCTACGACGTGTGAGAAGCCTGCGATACCGGTTGCAAACGTACGTCTCACATCGGTGTCAATCAGAGCCATTTCAGCTGCCTCGTAATAATATTTATCGTGCATGTAGTGGATCATGTTCAGAGTGCCCACATACAGATGAGCCAGCCAGTCGAGCATCACATCGTATTTTTCAATGACTTCATTGTAATCAAGGTACTCAGAAGTGATCGGCTGATATTTCGGCGCGACCTGATCACCGGTTTTCTCATCCACACCGCCGTTGATCGCGTACAGCAGGCATTTTGCGAGGTTTGCACGTGCGCCGAAGAACTGGATTTCTTTTCCGGTCTCGGTTGCAGATACGCAGCAGCAGATAGAATAATCGTCGCCCCATACCGGACGCATGACGTCATCGTTTTCGTACTGGATCGAGCTCGTCGTAACAGAAATGTGAGCCGCATAGTCCTTGAAGTTCTTCGGAAGCCTGGAGGAATACAGAACGGTGAGGTTCGGCTCCGGAGACGGTCCCATGTTCTCAAGGGTATGCAGGAACCGGTAGTCGTTCTTTGTTACCTGGGAACGTCCGTCCATACCCATACCTGCGACCTCAAGGGTTGCCCATACCGGGTCACCGGAGAACAGCTGGTTGTAGGACTCAATTCTTGCAAATTTTACCATGCGGAATTTCATAACCATATGGTCGATCAGCTCCTGTGCCTCTTTTTCAGTCAGGGTGCCGTTTTCAAGATCACGCTCAATGTAGATGTCGAGGAAAGTAGAAACACGGCCAACACTCATTGCTGCGCCGTTCTGAGTCTTGATCGCAGCGAGGTATCCGAAATACAGCCACTGAACAGCCTCTTTTGCATTCTTTGCCGGCTTGGAAATGTCGTAGCCGTAGGCCTGGGCCATCTCTTTCATCTGCTTTAACGCGCGGATCTGCTCTGCGATCTCCTCGCGCAGCTGGAAATCACCGCGGCGCATGCCCTGCCGGTTGGTTGCTGCAAAATCATCCTGCTTTGCTTCGATCAGGTAATCGATGCCGTACAGAGCGACGCGGCGATAGTCGCCGACAATTCGGCCGCGACCGTACGTATCCGGCAGACCGGTCAGGATTTTGTTGTGGCGGGCTTTGAGCATTTCCGGTGTGTAGATATCAAATACACCCTGGTTGTGTGTTTTGTGATATTTTGTAAAGATCTCATGCAGGAGCGGATTCGGTTTGTAGCCGTACATCTCACAGGATTTCTCTGCCATCTTGATACCGCCGTACGGCATGAAAGCACGTTTCAGCGGTTTGTCTGTCTGAAGGCCGACTACCTGTTCAAGATCCTTAAGGCTCTCATCAATGTAGGCCGGGCCGTATGCTGTGATGGAAGTAACAACATCTGTTTCCATATCCAGTACGCCGCCCTTTGCCCGCTCTTCTTTCTGGAGTTCCTGAAGTCTGCCCCAAAGCCTGTCCGTTGCCTCGGTCGGTCCCTCGAGGAAGGAATCATCTCCGTCGTACGGAGTGTAGTTGTTCTGAATAAAATCACGGACGTCTACGCCTTCTTTCCAGAGTCTTCCGGAAAAACCATTCCACTGTTCAAATTCTTTTTTCATGGGATCTGTTCCTTTCTGTGTTGTATGTCAGTACTGCGCAGGCGGCGGTGTGCCGTATGCTCCGCAAATACGGTTTTGCCGAAACGCAGCTGTATGCGCTATGACAGGATACGGTTCTGCATATCTGCCAGTCAGTTCATGAATTAGTCCGCCCTAATTCACCGATACTATAACAGAATAAAAAGCGGCGTACAAGACATGGATTGCATTTTTTTATCAACAATACAGTTTGTTTGAAAGAAAGTACAAGGCGGCAGAACTCTTCTTTTTTTTATGTACAAAAAAGAGTACAGAAAGGAAAATCATATTGTTTTGCAGAAAACGACGCAATGGAAACGTGCAGTATACATATCAGATTTTCGTCAGTTTTGCACGAAAAGAAATACGCCGCTGTGTCTCAAGCTCGTCGAAAAGGATGATGTAAGCCATTGAATCTTCCTCTACAGCTTCTATGGTACCGTCACCGAAAATGCCGTGGCGCACACGCGTGCCCGGAGCAAAATATCTGGTATCAGCGTCGGACTGAAGGAAACGGCTGTTTAAGGCAATGTAAGATCTGGCATCTGCAAGCAGCTGGTGGGACGGCTGTTCCGTGAAGGTAAGAAGTGACGGATCGATATCCATCAGAAAACGGGACGGATAGCGCGGTGAGCCGTCGAAATTGCGCCCTTCCGCATCGGAGAGATAAAGCCGGTCTCTGGCACGCGTCAGGGCGACAAAACAGAGACGGCGCTCCTCTTCCATTCCCTGTATGGTACGCGTTTTTCTGGAAGGAAAAATACCTTCATTCATGCCGCATAAAAAAACACATGGAAACTCCAGCCCTTTTGCCGTGTGGACGGTCATGAGCTTTACTTTGTCCCCTGTTCCGGCTGCATCGCTGGTAGTAAAGAGCGCCGCGTGTGCCAGATAATTTTCTAGTGTCAGTTCTTCACCGCAGGATACTTCATACTCATGAACGGACTGTTTCAGTTCCGCGAGGTTGTCAAGGCGTTCCTGGCTGCCTTCCGTACGCAGCATGCATTCATAACCGCTCTCATCAAGGATGGCGCTCAGCACTTCGGAAACGGGGCGATTCTGGTAATCGGAAGAAAACCTCTCGATCAGGGAGACAAATTCAGCTGCTGCAGTATTGTGAAAAATCTCATGCTCCAGGTTTTGTTTCAGTGCCTCATATAAGGAAAGATTTTGGGCTGCGGCTATCTCCTGCAGAAATTTCCGGCGGCGTTCACCGAGGTTGCGTTTCGGCACATTGGAGATGCGCAGGAATGAAAGATCGTCGTGATACGCGATCATGCGAAGGTAACAGAGTGCATCCTTGATTTCCATTCGCCCGAAAAAGGAGACGCCGCTGTAGATCGTGTAGGGAATCTCTTTTTTCAGAAGCTGTTCCTCTACGGAACGCGTCAGATAATGCGCACGGTAGAGGACAGTCATATCCTTCCATGGCATTCCTTCTTCGTGCAGAGATTCCATCTGCGCCGTGATCCAGTCAGCTTCCGTTTCTGCCGTTTTGGCATGGTGGCACAGAACCGGAGCGCCGGAAGAACGCGTGGCGGTCAGGTTCTTTTTGATGCGCAGCGTATTTTTGCTGATCAGGGAATTGGCGGCTGTCAGGATCTGCGGCGCAGAACGGTAATTCTGCATCATCAAAATGGTCTTTACCTTCGGGAAAGCCTGGTCAAAATCAAGCAGATAGCGGACATTTGCGCCGCGCCATGTGTAGATGGTCTGGTCCGGATCACCGACGATGAACAGATTTTGGTGGTGCCCCACCAGCACATGCATCAATTGATACTGGAGTGCATCGATATCCTGGAACTCGTCGATCATAACGTATTCCAGGCGTTTCTGCCACTTCAGCCGGATCTCTTCCTTCTGCTCAAAGATATAGAGGGAAAATTTGATCAGATCGTTGTAATCGAGGCCGAAGCACTTCTTTTCCTGATAGAGATAGCCGTAAAAAATGATGTCGGACACTTTGGTGGACTGAAGGTATTTGTCCCGCAGCGCATCAAGTGGCATCTGGATCATTTCCAGATAGTAATCGGGATACCTGACGAGCTTGTACATCTCGATCATATCGCGGGCCTTTCCGAATGTCATATCGCGCAGAGTCAGACCACGTTCTTCATAGATGATCTTCAGCATGTCGTCGATATCGGAGTTGTCGAGCACAAGGAAGCTTTTCGGATAAGAGACGGCGTGGCTGTCCTCCTGCAGGATCGAGACACAGAAGCCGTGGAATGTGTTGATATACCCGGTGTCGTTATCACCGGTGAGCCGGTGAATGCGCCGTTGCATTTCGTTTGCGGATTTGTTGGTGAAGGTGACACAGAGAATGTTGCCCGGCAGAATGCCAAGTTCGTTGACGAGATAAGCGAAACGTGCGGTGAGTGCGCGCGTTTTGCCGGAACCGGCACCTGCGATGACGCGGACGAACCCCTCTGTGGAGGTGACGGCATCCAGCTGAGATGGATTCAGGCTGTTTAAAAGATCCTGCATATATGATTCCATGCAGGAGTCCTCAAAGGGATTGTTGTATGCAAGATCGTATGGATCGGTGGCTGTATCTGGAAATAAAGAGTTTTTTGGCTTTTCGTTTGCGCTATAGTTATTCATGGCATCCTTTCTTAATTTTAACCGAGTCAAGCAAGTCCCCTGCTTCAATTGCGCGGAGCAATAAGCAGT